>Ga0209472_1000001_pt1 | contig 237200 bp, 214 predicted proteins | sample GraSoiAngelo_130_FD_185887 | JGI IMG/M metagenome (GOLD analysis project Ga0209472, IMG submission 185887) | Grasslands soil microbial communities from the Angelo Coastal Reserve, California, USA - 14_0929_02_20cm (SPAdes) (version 2) | ecosystem: Environmental > Terrestrial > Soil >... | reverse complement strand
TCCTCGGCGGCGGTGAGGAACTTGAGCTCGTGCCTATCATCGGCCCGTCTGGGCGGCGGGGGCGGGGGCTGCAGCGGGGGAGACGGGGGCGGAGGGGGCGGGGGGGACGGGGGCGGCGGCGCGGTCCGTGGGGGCGGCGGTGGGGGCGGCTGCGGCTTCGCAGACGCCGGCGTGAACCTCGGCTCCGAGGGCGGCTTCGCCGCCGGCGTTCGCAGCGTCGGCGCGGCCGGTGGCGCCACCGGATTGTAGGCCCGGTGATTCTTCCACGTCACGAACGAGCGCTTCTTCCCATCCGGGCGGATCGATTCCGGGGCGAGGAGCTCGTAGAACGGCAGGGGAGTGGCGAGCCAGGACTCGTCCGGGCCGGCTCGAAAGAACGCGGCCGCGGGCTCCGCCGGATCGGTCCCGAGCAGCAAGGTCACCTGCCACGGTTCGCCGAAGTAGTGCTCGTGGGTCTCGACGTCGTGTCCGGTGAGGCTCAGCGGCAGCGGCGGGTGGGTGTGGTACCAGCCGATGAGATGCGCCTGTTGCGTTTCCACCTGCTCCTGGACGCGATCCCACAGCCGGGTGATGACGTCGCGCGTGCGGTCGCCGTAGATCGCCTGGTTGAGCCGGAGGGCGGCGTCGATCACCAGATAGGAGACGTTGGTCTCCGGGCACTCGCACAGGTCGCCGAGCAGGAAGCCAAGGACGCCCTGACCGGGTCGCGCGGGGGTTGCCACGTGCTCGTGGATTGCCGTCAGCGCCGACTGGGACAGGAAGACGGGAAACGGGATGTGGCCCGGTCGCTGGGCCCCCCCCGCCCCGCCCCCGCCCCCGCCCTCGCTGGCCGGGCTCCACAGGATCGACCGGCCGACGGGGATCGGCTGGCGCAGCGGACCGCCTGTGCTCATCGATCCAAGATAACGGTGGCGCGGAGGTGGGTGGAGGTTATGGAGGTTGGGGAAGGTTGGGGGAGGTTGTCACGTCAGCGGAGCAACCTCCCCCAACCTGATTTTCACAACCTCCCCAACCTGCTTCAGCCGAGTTGCACCCGCTGCGACCGACGCATGCGGACCAGATCGTACATCTCCGCCACTTCCCCGCCCAGGAGGAACAGGTAGGCCGTGTAGTAGACCCACAGCAGGAACAGGAACAGGGCGACGATGTTCGCGTCCGACGCCACGCGGTCGAGAGTGGCGAACCGAGTCACGTACAGCGCGTAGAGCCGCTTCGCGACCTCGAAGCCGAGCGAGCAGAAGACGGCCGCGACGAGCGCGGTCCGCCACACGATTCGTCGGCTGGGCAGGAACTTGAAGACGACGAAGAACAGCGCGACGCCGAGGGCGAACGAGGTCAATTCGAGACAGAAGCGCCACAGCCAGTCGATCGCGAAGCTGCGGCTCACGCTGCCGGCGTTGCGCGCTTCCCAGGTGGCCACGAGCGCCCCCAGCACCAGCAGCGTGCCGGTGCCGAACACCATGGCGAGATCCAGCAGCTTGGCGACGGGCCACGACCGTCGCTCGTCGGTGTCGAACACTTCGTTGAGGGCGGCGCGCAGGCCGCCGAACAGGCGCGTGGAGAACCACAGAAACAGCGGCAGGCCGACGGCGGTCAGCCGGACGCGCTGGCGCACGACGCTCGCCAAGGCGCTCTCCACCTGCGTGAACGCCCTATCGGGAACGCCGCCCGCGGTGGAGGGGAGCAGCCGGGCAAGCAGCTCGTGCAGCTCGACCTGCTGGGTCGTGATCTGATGCTGCACGAGATAGCCGACTGTGGCGAGCAGCAGGGCGACGAACGGGATGATGGTCAACAGCAGATCGAACGACAGCGCGCTCGCGAGGAAGGGAATGTTGTCTTCGAAAGCCGCCTCGAACGTCCGACGGGCGATGCCGGTCACCGACCGATGCCAGCCGCGCTCGGCCTTCACGCGCCGGGTTCGTCCTCCTCCTCGAGGCGCGCCCCCCCCCGCTTGGCGCCGCGGCGGCGGCTCTTCGCCTCCGTCAGCCGGCGCTCGATCGCGACGCGGGCGGTGGGCGCGTCCTCCTCTTCGTCTTCGGCCGTCTCGAGCAGCTCGCCCAGCTCGCCCGCCTTCTCGGCCGCGAGATCGCGCAACCCGCGCAGCTTGTGCGACAGCTTGGTGCGGGAGGCCTCGCCCGGCTCGGGCGCGAACAGGAACCCGAGCACGGCCCCCAGACCCAGGCCCAGCAGGAAAGGCCCGAACGCCGCGCCCCGTTCGCTCATTCTCCCGCCTCCAGGTCATCGGGCGCGGCCACGGCGACCGGGCGGGGCTGCGCGTGGGACTGGAGCGGCGGCTTGACGTAGCGGTCGGTGATCGCGCGCGTGCCGGTGACGCGGAGCTGCTCGAAGAGAAAGGCGAAGGTCTTCTCGAGGTCGGCCGCGATCGCGGCACGGACCTCCGCCGGCAGGTCCCACATGCGCCGCTTGAACGGGCCGATCGCCTTCTTGCGGCTTTTGTAGTAGAACTGCTCCTCGGTATCCCCCTTCTTCCACTCGTCCTTGCACTCCGCCCTCACCCATTCCTGCAGCTCGCGCCGCAGCTCGGCCGGCAGCTTCGGGTGGTCGAACACGATGTTCTGAAAATTGGTCGCGAGGTGGATCTCGATCGCCTCGCACTTGGGGAAGTGGCCGAACGCGTCGGGCGGCAACGTCGAGGCCCCGTGCTGCACCGCGCCGCCCAGGCGGTACCGGCTGCGCGCGTCGGCGGACAGCGCCTTGAGGGCATCGAGGTCGAGCTGAACCTTGGCGATCGAGCCGTCGGGAAGCACGACGCCGCCGTGGCTCGTGCCCGTCTGCACGGAGATCTTGCTGATGCCGGTGTAGGGCCCCCCCTCCAGGCGCGCGAGCGCGCGGACGTAGCCGTCCATGAAGGCCTTGAGCTCGTGCACGTCGGAGTTCTTGCCACCCACCTCGCCGATCTCCGCGCCCACGGAGACGGTCACCCCCTCCGGCTCCCGGTCCCGGATGAACTTGGTCAGGTCGGCGGCCCGCTCGTAGTTGACGCGCTGCTGCGCGTCGAGGGTGGCTTGGGAGAGGTCGACCAGCGTGGAGGTGTCGACGTCGATGTTGTAAAAGCCGGCGTGCAGCTCTTCTTCGATCAGCGTCCGGATCGCCTGCAGCTCGCTCTCGGCGTCCACGGCGTACTTCTTGGCGTTCACCTGCACGTGATCGCCCTGGATGAACAGCGGTCCTGTGAAGCCCTCGCGCAGCGCCGCGGCGGTCATCACGGCGACGTACTCAGCGGGGCGCTGCTCGGTGTAGCCGATCTCGGAGCGCGCGATCTCGCAGATGAGGGCGCCGACGTCGAGGCGCTTCGCGGCCCGGAAGACGGCGCGCGCGGAGTCGTAGGAGAGGACACGGATGTTCATCGCGGGCGTCGTGAACGGCTGGACTTCGCCGCGACCGCGCGCGAGGTACAGCTCGTGGATCGACGCGGGCCGCACCCCCGCCTGCTGGCCGATCTCCCAGATCAGCCAGCGCGCCTGCTCGCGCTCCTCCGGCGCGCCGAATACCGCCTGCCGCACCAGCTCGTCCAGCGCGGCGCTCTGGCGCGCGGCCGGGCTCTGGAACCGTCGCAGCGTCGCTTCGGGTGCGTTCGTCATGGCGTGCGATCCCTCCTCGCGACGAATTTAGACCGGGCTCACGTCGATGACCAGTCCGTCGTAGGCGGGCGTGACGCCCGCCGGCAGACTCGCCGCCAGCTCCGCGTGGAGCGTTGCGTGCGTGAGGTGCGTGAGGAAGGTGCGCCGCGCGCCGATCCGCTGCGCCGCGGCGACGGCCTCGGGGATCGAGAGATGCAGCGGGTGCGGGCGCGGCAGCAGGGCGTTCAGCACCAGCACCTCGAGCCCCACCAGCCGGGCGAGCGCCGCCTCCGGAATGGCTTTCGCGTCGGTGAGGTACGCAATCGGTCCCACGCGGTAGCCGAGCACCGTGCGGTCGCCGTGCGGGAGGGCGAGGGCGCGTACCGGCATCCCGGCGATCTCGGCTTCGCCATCGGGCTCGAGAGGTCGGGCGGCGAGCTCGGGTTTGCTCGTCCCCGGCTGAGCCGGCGCACGGTCGAAGATGTACGCGAAGCGCCGCTCCAGCTCGGCGAGCGTGCTCGCTGCGCCGTACACGTCGAGCGGGGCCCGCTGGCGCGCGGAGAAGGCGCGCAGGTCGTCGATGCCGTGGACGTGGTCGGCGTGGGCGTGGGTGAACAGCACGGCGTCGACCGACCCGACGCCTGCCGTCACGAGCTGCAGCCGCAGCTCGGGCGGGGTGTCGATGAGCAGGCGCCGTCCCCCCGACTCGATCAACGCCGCCGTCCGCGTGCGCCGGTCACGCGGGTCGGACGATGTGCACGTGCGGCAGCCGCACCCGATCTGCGGCACCCCGTACGACGTGCCCGTGCCGAGGAACACGAGCCTCACCTCACACGACCTCGACCTTGAGCAGGTTGGTGGTTCCGGAGACCTCCCACGGCAGACCCGCCGTCATCACGATGCGGTCGCCGGCGCGCGCGTACGCGCGCTTCAGGATCAGGTCGCGCACCACGGCGAGCATCGCGTCGTAGCCCGGCACCCGATCCACCAGGACCGGCGTCACCCCCCACACCAGCGCGAGCTGGCGGTAGGTCGTGGGCTGGGTGGTCACGGCGAGGATCGGCACCGGGGTGCGGAGTGCCGCGACTTTGCGGGAGGTGAACCCGCCCGACGTGAGCGTCACGATGAGGGGCGTCCGCAGCATCCGCGCCACCGCGCTGGTGCCGATGGCGATCGCGTCTTCAACGGACACGGTCTCGCCGGGGGTGAGCCGACGCTCGTCCCGGGCCCCGGCGCCCGCCGCCGGGCCGTGCCGCTCCATCTCCCGGATGATGCGGTCCATCGCCCGCACCGCCTCGAAGGGGTACTCCCCTACCGCGGTTTCGGCCGAGAGCATGACGGCATCCGTCCCGTCGAGGATCGCGTTGGCCACGTCGGACGCTTCGGCACGGGTCGGCCGCGGGTGGTGCACCATCGACTCCAGCATCTGCGTGGCGGTGATCACCGGCTTGCCGTAGCGGTTCGCCTCACGGATGAGGCGCTTCTGGACCGCGGGCACTTCCTCGAACGGGAGCTCCACGCCCAGGTCGCCGCGCGCGACCATCACGGCGTCGCTCGCCTCGAGGATCCGCGCCAGGTCGTCGAGCGCGGTCGCCTTCTCGATCTTCGCCACGAGCTTCACATCGGGGGGGACGAGCGCGCGCAGCTCTCCCAGGTCCTCCGCCCGCCGTACGAACGAGAGCCCCAGATAATCGGCGCCGGCGGCGACCGCGTGTGCCGCGTCCTCACGATCCTTCTCCGTCAGCGCCGGGGCGGACACGTGCAGCCCCGGGAGGTTCATGCCCTTGTGAGCGGTGAGGGTCCCGCCGTCCACCACCCGGCCTTCCACGCGCGGTGCCGCGATGCGCGTCACCTCGAGGGACAAGAGGCCGTCGTCGAGCAGGATCCGGGCGCCCGGCCGAACGTCGGCGGCGAGATCGGCGTACGTCGTCGGCAACTCATCCCCGCGCGCCACCTCCTCCGGCGCGAACACGACGGTCTCCCCGGCGCGCAGGACACGCGGAGCGGCGAGCTTGCCGACCCGGATGCGCGGCCCCTGCAGGTCCACGAGGACCGCCACCGCGACGTCGGCCACTTCCGCCGCCTTTCGCACCGCGGCGATCCAGCTGGCGCGGAGCTCCGGGGTTCCGTGCGATGAGTTCACGCGAATGACGTTGGCGCCGGCGCCGATCAACCCGGCGATGCCCTCGGGCGTCCCCGTGGCGGGACCGAGCGTGGCGACGATCTTCGTGCGACGGATCAGAGCCGTTCCCCCTTTCTTATCCCCCGGTCAGTTTTCAACATTCCGAGCGTCCGCCCCGAGTGTGGAAAACGCTCCCGCGGAATCATCGGGCAAGAGGCCGGAGCATGGGGTCCGAGACTGACCTGGGGAGATGAGTTAAGTGGATATGGACCGGCCGAATGAGACGATGCACTTCAAGTGGTCTCTCGCTCGCACGAGCGGCAAGGGCGGGGCCCAGGGCTCATGCATAAAGATACGCACACGTGTAAGCCCTAGTGCACGACCCCGATCTGCTTCTGTTCGAGCCGCTGCTTGAACTCCGCGAGCAGATGAACCGCCCGGGCGATGCTCGACGCGGGCAGTCCCTCGATCGCGCGGGCCGCGAGGCGGCGCTCGAGCTGCCCGGCGCGCAGTAACACTTCGAGGCCCCGCCGGGTGAGGGTCACGCGCACCCCGCGATCGTCTTCCGGGTCCGGGGTGGTCTCGACCAGCCCCTTGGTCTCGAGTCGCTGGATGAAGGTGGTGGCGGCCGCGCGGGACACGCGCAGCTGGGCAGCGATCTCCTTGGGGCGGGCGCCGTCCGGCCCCCCCAAGTCGACGGCCACCAGCGCTGCCTGGGCCCGGTGCGACAGGCCGTAGGCGCGGAACGCGCGGTCACCGGCTCGCTCCGCTGCCGCCTTGGCGGCGACGATGGCGTCGGTCAGCTGCAGGGCCAGCTCGGAACGATCTGTCATGCGTCGTCCGTGATCCGTTATCCGTACACCGTGGAAGTCGGTGATGAAGTTAATATGTTGATAGTTAACATACTAATAACATTCACGGCCGCGCAAGGGGCTGATTTTACGGATGACGGATGACGGACAGCGGATGACGTTCTAGCACGTCTCGCTCCAGTCCACCGGTGAGCTCGCGCCGCAGCGGACGCACTTCACGCTGTCGGGCTTGCCGGCAACGTCCTGCCGATAATGGCACAGGGGACAGACCGCGTAGGTGGTGACGACGTCACTCCCCCGCCCCGCGCCCAGGGTGGGTCGGAGCACCCCGGTCCGGGCCACGATGCTCCAATGGTCGGGGACCTCGGTGCGAATCGTCACGTCGCGACGCGGCAGGCGCACCCGCTGCTGTCGCACCTCGACGACGACGTGGCCGTCCACCGACTCCTCGACGATGGGGTACCAGGCGCCGCGGCGGAGAATGTCCGCCACGTTGTCCGCACAGCGGGCCCAACCGAGCGTGACGCGCATGGGAGAAATGACCGACCCACATGATACCACGTTTTGATAGATTCCGTTATGCGCGAGCTCGGCCGTATCGTCCGACTGCAAATCCAACGCTCCTCGCTCAAGACCGGTGACAAGCCCACGCGTGTGTACGACCCCATGCCGCTCCTCGCCGTGGACCGTCTGGCGCTGGGACCGGACGGTGCGTTGGGTGAGGGGCCAGACGGATCATGGCTCGTGGATGTGCATCACCGCGCGCATCCCCGCACCAAGAACGAGGACGGCGCACACGGCGTGTCGCTCGGCTTCACGGCCCACTATGCGCTGATGCGCGACCGCTTCGGGGAGCGCATCACACTCGGCTGCGCTGGTGAGAACATCATCGTCGAGACCGAGCATCGGATTGCATTCGAGGACCTGGCGCGCGGCGTCGTGCTGCTGGCACCCGAAGGTCCGGAGCTCGCCCGGCTGGAGGTGCTGCAGGTCGCCGAACCGTGCCGGCCGTTCACCGGCTGGGCGCTGGGCGGCGTCGTAGAAGCGCGCGTCTTGAAGGAATCCCTGCAGTTCTTGGAGGGGGGAACGCGCGGGTACTACTGCGTCGGAGTGGGTACGGGGATCGTCGCGCTGGGCGATCGGGTGGCGGTCCTCTAATCGAGAAGCGGGAAACGAGAAACGGGAAACGTAAAGGCCGGATGCCTTCGCGTTTCCCGTTTCTCTTTCCCGTTTCCCGGCTCTTGCTAGCTCATCTCGTCCCACGCGAGGGCGCCGACCTTCTTGCACCGCTCGCAGATCAGCTCCTTCACGTCCGACTCGAACCCCTGCCGATGGCGGCAGGCGGGACACACGGCGTAGGTCAGGGGGAACAGGCGCCCCACGCGCTGAATCTCGCGCGGCTCGCACCGCACGACGCTCCAGCGCTCGGGGGGATGATACCGGATCTCGAGGAAGCGCCGGTCGACCGGCACGTTCCGCCGATTGACGTCCAACACCACGATGTGACTCGAGGAGATGCGGACGACGGGGTACCACGCGCCGCGGCGCAGCAGATGCGCGCCGGGCCGTCCCACACGCGCCCATCCTTTGGCCTGGAGGCGCGTCGGCGTCATGGGGCGAAAGGGCATGCTCACGCGAGAACAATACCCAGTTCGCGTGATGGAAGTCGTGACTGGGGTCACACTTACCGCAGTCGGAAAAATGTGACGCATGACACGCGCGCCCCCCGCGCCCCCGCGCCCCCGCCTCAAGATGGCGCGCTGACGACCGCTCCTACCACCTCACCCGCACTCCGAGAAGCCGCACACGTGGCACTTGGCGCAGCCCTCGATGAAGGCGAGCTGCGATCCGCAATCGGGGCAGGCGCCGATGAAGTCGTGTGCGGCACCGGCCCCCCCGCGCTCACCCGCCGTCCCCTCGGGGCCGGGGATGCCCCCCTGGACGGGAGCAGGAGCCGATGGCACCGCGCCACCCAGGAGATCCTGCTGGATGCCCTGCTTCTCCTGCATCCATTTCTCGATCGCGATCCCGATGGCATCGGGAACCGACAGCACTTTGTTCGGCCCGAGGCCGACGACCCGATCGGACGAGATGCCGCGCAGCTGGCGGTACACCTCGCGCAACGGGATGCCCGAGCGCAGCGCGAGTGAAATGAGCCGTCCGATCGCCTCGACGTCGGCCATCAGGGCGCCGCCGGCTTTGCCGAGCGAGATGAAGACCTCGAAGGGCTGGCCTTTGTCGTCCTCGGTGATGTTGACGTACATGGTGCCGAGCGGCGTCTCGACGCGCCGGGTCGCACCCTTGAGCAGGTCGGGACGCGACCGCTTGGCCCGCCGCTGCAGGTTCTCGGCCTCGGCATCGTGCAGCTTGTCGCGCGTGCGGGCGAGCTCGGCGTCCAGCTCGGCGATCCGCCCCAGTGCCTCCGCCAGCGCGTCCTTGCCCAGCCCCGCGGCCTGCTCCTGCACCTTTCTGGCCGTCGACCCGGTGGAGAGCACCTGCATCTCGCGCGCCCCGTCGCGGTACACGGTCACGCCCTTGCAGCCCAGCTTGTACGCGTACCGGTAGATCTTCTCGACGTACTCCTCGGTCGCATCGTTCGAGAAGTTGCAGGTCTTGGAGATCGCCGAATCGGTGAACTCCTGGAACGCGGCCTGCATCTGAATGTGCCACTCCGGCGTCACGTCGTGCGCCGTGACGAACACGCGCTGCCACTTCGCCGGCACCTGATCGAAGTGAATGTGCCCGGCTTCGGCGATCTGCTGCATCAGCGAGTCCGAATACCACCCCTCCCGCTTCGCGATCGCCACGAAGTCCTCGTTGACGTCCGGCATGAGCACGCCCGCCTGATTCCGCATGAACGCGACCGCGAACAGCGGCTCGATGCCCGAGGAGCAGCCCGCGATGATCGAGATGGTGCCGGTGGGGGCAACGGTCGTGAGGTTGCAGTTGCGCAGTCGCCGCATGGGACGCACCCGCTCACCCCGGGGCCCGCGGGCGCACGTGGCGTCCGGCCCCCAGATCGACCGCTCCCACTCGGCGAACACGCCGCGCTGCTCCGCGAGCTTCTCCGAGGCGACCTTCGCTTCCTCGTCCACGAACTCCATCACGCGGCGGCCCAGCGCCACGCCCTCGTCCGAGTTGTAGGGGATGCCGAGACGCACCAGCAGGTCCGCCCAGCCCATGACCCCGAGACCGATGCGACGAATGCGCTTGGCGAGGTCGTCGATCTCGGCGAGCGGGTACCGGTTGGCGTCGATCACGTTGTCGAGGAAATGCGTGCAGAGGTGCACGGCCGTCCGCAATCGATCCCAATCGACGTCGCCGTCCTTCACGAACAGTCCGACGTTGATGGAGCCGAGGTTGCAGACATCGTACGGAAGCAACGGCTGCTCGCCGCACGGGTTGGTCGCCTCGTAGCTGCCGAGCTGCGGCACCGGGTTGTAGTAGTTGGCGCGATCGATGAAGTACACGCCCGGCTCCCCGGTCTTCCAGGCGCCGTGCACCACTTTCCGGAATACCTCGCGGGCGTCGAGCTGGGCCACCACGGCGGCCGTACGCGGGTGGATCAAGTCGTAACTCCTCCCCTCCTCCACCGCCCGCATGAAGGCGTCCGTCACCGCCACGGAAATGTTGAAGTTCGTCACCTGGGTCAGATCGTCCTTACAGGCGATGAACTCCAGGATGTCGGGGTGGTCGACCCGCAGGATGCCCATATTCGCGCCGCGACGCGTCCCGCCCTGCTTCACCACGTCGGTCGAGGCGTCGTACAGCTTCATGAACGACACGGGGCCCGACGCCACCCCCATGGTGGAGCGCACCACGTCGTTCTTCGGGCGCAGGCGCGAGAAAGAGAACCCAGTTCCTCCACCGGACTGGTGTACCAGGGCCATCGCCCGGAGGGTGTCGTAGATCCCGCTCCGGTTGTTCGACAGAGCGTCGTCGATCGGGAGCACGAAGCAGGCCGACAGCTGGCCGAGGGGTCGGCCGGCGTTCATGAGGGTGGGCGAATTCGGCATCCAGACCCGCGTGGCCATGAGCTCGAAGAACGTCTCCGCCAGGCCTTCCACGGCCTTGTCCGAGGCCCCGTAGCGTCGATCCGGCTCGGCGATGGTGCGCGCGACCCGCGAGAACAGGTCCTCAGGCAGCTCGACGGGGTGGCCGTGGTCGTCCTTGACCAGGTAGCGTCGCTCGAGCACGGTGACGGCGTTGGGGCTCAGATCGAGTGTGCCGGTGCGGCTGGAAGCAGTCATGCGGGCTCGTCCCTCGCGGAGGTGAGCTTACTCACCAAGCGTGTGGTCTGGGTGAAATTTACTGCGCGCAGATGAAAAAGGCGCGGAGGGGCAAGGTAGAGCGAAAGGCACGCCCGGGCAACACCTCGCGGGAGTGCCAGCCCCACGAGACGTCCAACAATTCACATCACAAACTTGTTCCAGCGATCGGGAACGCCCCGGCGCGGTGCCGCCGCGCCTCGGCCACGTAGTGCTCCCAGGTGCCTCGGATGCGCTCCCGCAGGGCGTCGTCCACCGGTCGTGTGACCCGGGCCGGCACTCCCACTACCAGGGAGCCTGGAGGTACGCGGGCGTCTTCCGGCACGACGGCGCCTGCGGCGACGACACTCCCCGTTCCGATGTGGACGCCGTTGAGGAGCACACTCCCCATGCCGATCAGGCAGTCGTCCTCGACGGTGCACCCGTGCAGAATGGCGCGGTGCCCCACCCCGACCCGCGCCCCGATTCGCGCCGGGAGCCGTTCATCCACGTGCACGATCGTGCCGTCCTGGAGATTGGTGTTCTCACCGACCATGATCGCGGCCATGTCCCCGCGCAGCACCGCGCCGTACCACACGCTCGCATGCGCGCTCAGCGTTACGTCCCCCAGCACGACCGCGCCGGGAGCGATGAACGCCGTCGGATGGATGTTGATGTTACTGCCTCATCGGCTGGAATGTCCACTGGACCCATGCGTCTACCGGCTCGCCGTTTTTCTGAGCGGGGTTCCACCGCAGTGTCTTCGCCATGTCCAGCGCCTCGTTGTTGAACGTGTCGAGGTTGGAAGATCCGAACACCCGCGCCTCGAGTGTCGACCCGTCCTTCGACACATGGATCAGCAGGATCGCCTGGCGCGGGAATATGGTTGCGTCGGCGGGCACGGGAATGCGCGTCAGCGACAGCGGCAACGGACGGGTGTCGAAACAGAGATTGTCCTGATTGTAGGCGGGCCCGTAGTGGTCGCACGGTCCGGCGTTCGAGTCTCCGTCCCCCGCGGGCTGTAACTCGACCCTGACCGTGGATGGCGCACCCGGCGTGATGACCACCTGGCGATCGTACGGCTCGAACCCGCCGGCCCGCACGGCCAGGCTGTAGGTACCGGGAGGCACGTCTCCCTGCGAGCCCCGGAACGGCATCCCGTTGAGCGTGACACGAGCGCCCCGGGGCAGGCCCTGGAGCGTCAGGCGCCCGAGCGTCCCCGGAGGGACCGCGCGGGTGCGGGCGGTGTCGGCGTGAGGGGTCGCGGCCGCGGTTTGGGCCGCCGTGTCGAGCCCTGAAGGGACGCCGGTGTCGGACAGGAGGCGCTGGGCGAGCGTGTCGCGCGTGACGCCGGACGCGGAGTCCGCGGGGGCGCCCCGGGCGAAGAACAGCAGTCCCTTCTTGTAGGCGTACAACCCGGGGGCGCCCAGGCCGATCGCCAGGACGACCACCCAGAGGGCGATCCCTGCGGCGACCGAGCGCTTGTGGTGGTCGGCGGCCCCCGGCGCTCCGGCGACACGCGGCAGCGGCGTAGTGAGGGCGGAGGCCAGGCGGACCCCCGCCAGGGAGGGGATGGCCTTGGTGGCGGCCGTTGCCAGCCCCACCGCGGCGAACCCGCCGCCCGCTTCGAGCGCCTGCACCAGATCGTCCGCGCTCTGAAACCGCTCGTCGGGCGACTTCGCCATCATCTTCCTGACGAGCTCGAACACGGTGCGTTGATCGTAGGTCTCGAGCGGCGGGGTGGGGACTTCCTCCATGATGTGCTTGTAACCGATCGAGAACGAGTCCTCGCCGTCGAATGGCACGCGGCCGGTGAGGCTCTGATACGCGACGACGCCGAGGGAATAGATGTCGGAACGCCCGTCGAGCGCCTGGGCGCGGGCCTGCTCCGGGCTCATGTAATGCGGCGTACCGATGGACATTCCGGTGCCGGTGAGTTTGCCGCCCGACGCCGCCTTCGCGATCCCGAAATCCGTGACCACGGCCAGGCCGTGCTCGTCGAACATGATGTTGTCGGGCTTGATGTCGCGGTGCACGATGCCGCTCTTGTGCGCGTACGCAAGGGCGCGCGCCACCTGGACCAGGATCTGACGGATCTCCGCCGGGGGGAGCGTGCCGCGCGCGGCCAGGACGGACGACAGCGGCTTGCCGCGCAGGAACTTCATGACGAAATAGATGACCCGGCCGGACTTGCCGACGCGATAGATCGGAATGATGCTGGGGTGCTCGAGCTTGGCGGACGTACGAGCTTCGCGCTGGAACCGCTCGACGAACTCCTTGTCGAACGCGAGGGAGAACGGCAGGACTTTGATCGCCACGTCACGCTCGAGCTGCTTCTCGCGCGCCTTGAAGACGATGGCCATCCCGCCGCGACCCAGCTCCTCGATGATCTCGTACTCGTCCTTCAGCTGCTCCCGCACCAGGTCCTGCTCCGTCGCGTCGACCGGCTGGTCGCGCACCGCGGCGACCGGAGTCGTGTGCGACAGATCCAGTCCGCAGGACCGGCAGAACTTGCTGGCGTCGTCGTTCTGGGTGCCACAACGGGAGCAGTACATCAATTCTCCGATGAGTCGCGGAAACTTAGGGATTTATCGGACGACGTGTCAACTCGCGACAGTGCCCGGCGTGCTCAAAAGTCAGAAGCGAGTGCCGCGAACCACTGCGGCCGCCGCGGAGCGCCGGACGGCGGAGCGGCGAGCGGCTGTGCAACGCCGAGTCGCACCGAGAGCGGAAAGTCGTAGCTCACCGTCATCCGGCTCGCGAGCTCGACTCCGGCGGAGCGAAGTCGGGTGAGGCGCGGGGACGCGCCGGGCGCCCAGGCGTCACCGGCGTCGGCAAACAGGTTGAGCCACACCCTGTCAACGCCCACGGGAAGGTGACCGAGGGCGCGACCCACCAGCGCGAGCGGCACCCGATACTCGACGCTGCCCGCGGCCGCGCGCTGGCCGCGCAGCTCGCCGGACGCGTACCCGCGGAGCGGAAACGCGCGCGTCGCGCTCAGCGTCGGCGCGAAGACGACATTCACGCCTTGCGGCGCCACGCCCCCCACGCGGAACAGCATGCCGAGCGGACCGTTGGTGGCGCCGGCGAGGAGCCGCAGCGCCAGCACGTGGTGAGCGAAGCCACCCGGACCGGGTACCCGTGCATACAGGGCCAGCCGGGAGCGCAGCTCATTCGACCAGCGGGCGCTGCCCTGCTCTTCCCGCCGGCGGTAGGTCGCGGACCACGCGACCCCGTTCTCCGGTGAGATCGACAGAGCGCCGGTCACGAGGCGCGACAACGTAAGTGTGACCGAGCCGCCGACGAGATTCTGCGTGACACACCCCGGGCAGACGGCGGCGAGGGCGGTGTCGGGGATCGCGGCGTAGCGGGTGCGCTCGAGCTCCGCGGCGACCCGCAAGCTCGCCAGGCTGCGCCAGCGGCGCGTCACGAAGGACGCGCCGAGGGCCGCATAGTGGTCGAGTTCCGATACCGTCACCGTCGGCGCGCTCGGCGGCCGTCCCAGGTCCGTCCAGGACGCCCACGCCGAAACGTCGAGCGTTGGGTTGCCCAAAGCGGAGCAGACCAGCGCGAAGTCGCCTTCGGCGCGAAACGGCTCCGGAGAGACGAACAGGTCCGTGGCGTACGCGAAGCGGCCCAGGGCATCGGTCCCCGCCGTGAGAGCGCCGCCGAACCGTCCGGTCGGTCCCGCGTTCTCGAACACCGGAATCCAGAACTGGGGACGCAGCGACGGCCACATAGTGTAGCCGGTCTCGGAGAGCGGGACGGCCGGCGCCGAATCGAATGCCAGGGGCTCCGCAAACGTGACGGGGGCAGCTTGCTCGAGCGCGCTGGTGCGGCGCAGCTCCCAGCCGCGCGCCCTGAGCGCGGCATACAGCAGCGTGCCGTCAGGGAGCGGCGCCGGGGCGCGGGCTCCGAGCGGCTCGTTCGTGAGCGGCTGTGCGCGGCCCCCCCCCGAGTCGCGCCAGCGGTACACCTGCGGGATTCCCGTCGGGTCGGCGACGAACCAGAGCTCGCCGCCGGGCGTCCACACCACGTCGGCGATGCTGCCGTCGGTCTCGAGCAGGACCGCGGCCGCATCGGGCGAGTCCGCCGGCCACCGTAGCAGCGCCCAACGGCCGTCCACAATCCGGCTCCCGGCGACGCGTCGCCCATCGGCTGACGGCGTCACATCCTGCCACACGGCGCCGCCCGGGACAGCAGGCGCCGGCATCGTCGGGCGGCTCGAGGCGGGCTCGAGCGCGATCGCTGCCAGCCGTCCGCCTCCCCCGGCGGGGGCGACCAGCCCGGCCCCGCGCGTCGCGCGGCGCCACGCCCGTCCCGGGACCCAGCGGTAGAGATCGCTCCGGATCCGCCAGCGGGTCGTGAAATCGAGCTGCGTGATCACGAGGGTATCTCCCAGCCAGTCGTAATCCACGCCCCCGTTGACGCGGTGCGCGGCGAGGGAGCGCTCCGTCGCGACGTCCAGGACGCGCAAGACGCTCGCCCCCTTCCCGTCGTCCCGGACGTAGGCCACTCGGCGTCCGTCGGGCGACACGCGCGGCACCGGCTCCGTCCGGAGCAGGCTGTCGAGCACGCGCCCGGCGGGCGGCGCCACGCTCGTGCCGGGCAGGTCGGGTGCCGTTCCCCGCGGCCAGTCGCGGCCGAGCGTGCGTCCCGACGCCACCCTCGCCACCTGGCGCCCGACGCGGAACGGAATGAGCTGGGCAGAGGTGGCCTCCACGAACCGGGGGACCACCGAGTCGCCCACCGCGCCGGCGAGATAGTGGAAGAAGCGGCTGCCGTACGCGTACGGAACCAGGCCGTCCGCCCACCGCGTGAACAGGGTGGCGTTCCAGGGAGACCGCGAGGCCCCCGCCGCGCGGTCCGCCCCGAGCACCTGGGTATGGAAGCTCCCCCGCACCCGTCCCGCATTCGTGAACTTCGACTCGTAGTAGGTCGCGAGCCCTTCGATCACCCAGCTCGGCTGATATTCGTTCGGGAACAGCCCGGGGGCGCGCCCGAAGACGCGCTGCAATCCGCGCCACAGGCCGCGCGAGCGGTCGAGGTGAAACACGTGTGTGAGCTCGTGCGTCGTCACGAGCCGGAGCCAGCTGTCGAAGAACAGGAGTCCGTGGTCGCCCGCGGGCGGCGCGGCGTAGATGGTGATCCGGTTGGTGGGAAACACCGTCGTGAAGCCGTTCGCGGCGTCGATGTCGTCGGCCAACGTGATGTCCACGACGCCGCGTGGGGGATGCAGCTCCGTGGCGAGCAATCCGTAGGACCGCTCCGCCTCGCGGGCCTCGGTGAGGGCTGCGTCGCGGTAGGCGGGCCGGAAGTGGATGCGAAAATGCGGCGTGTGCAGGGTGTGCCAGCTGCCGGAGGGATCGACCTGGGCCTCCGCGCGCCCGGCAAGCAACAGGAATAAGAGAATGCGGATTGTGGATTGCGGATTGCGGAATGGAAATGGAAGCTCGAGCCGCCAGCCTGAGCTCCCCTTGCCAATCCGCATTCCGAAATCCGCAATCCGCATTGTCAGGGCTCCCTCGCCCGCTCCCGCAGGAAGTTCTCGATTCCCCGCACCAGCCCCCTCGCGTACCGCCACTGTCCGTCCTCGCTGGCGAGCACCGCTTCCTGCTCGGGGAGCATGATGAACAGTCCCTCGGTGAGCGCGGCGGGCATCCAAGTGGGCCGCACCAGCGCATAGTCTCCTCGGCCGATCCCGAGGTCGCGCACGCGGAACTCCGTCACGAGCGCGCGATCCAGCTCGCGGGCCAGACGGGTGCTCCGCGGCTGGAAGTAGTACACGCTCGTTCCCGAGTTGGTGAACGGGTTCACCCCGTCCGGCAAGGCATTCGCGTGAATCGACACGAGGACGTCGGCGTCGCGCAGCTCCGCGAAATGCGTGCGCGGATACAGCTCGATCGACGTCGAGTCGGTGCGGGTGAGCAACACGATCGCGCCGGCCCGCTCGAGCAGCGTCTTGGCTTTGAACGCCACGGCCAGGGTCGCCACCGGCTCCCACAGTCCCGTCGGCCCCCTGGCGCCCAGGGGCGGGTGACCCGGGTCGAGCACGACGGTCCGGCCGCGAAGCGGGTGCTCGCCATCGAGCAGGGGGGGACGCCGCACCTCGAGCAGCAGGTCTCGACCGGCGAACCGCGCGCGGTACCCCCACACGCGCTGCGCCAGCTCGAGCGTGATCGTCACCTCGTCCGCCGCCGGCTGCGCATAGCTCATCCGTGTGACCAGCGGGTCGGTGCCGGCTGCTCCCCCGGCCCCCCCGCCCCCCCCGCCCTCGCCGTACTGCATCCAGTTGATGTCGGACGCACCACCGTACAGGCGCAACGTCAGACTGCGCTCCCGCTCCGTGATCTGATAAGGGAGACGCGCGGGCAGCGGCACGCGCAACGTCACGGACTTCGGCCCGGACGTGAGCCGTACCGAGCTCACCGCGCCACCCGGCGGCGGCGTGCCCGGCGGGAGCCGCACCACATCGGCTGCGTTCACCCACGCGACCGTGGCGCGGGAGAGCCGGAGCCGCACCTGATCGTTCCAGCGTCCCGACTCGACCGCGACCGTCCCGGTCGGAAAAAACCAATTGTACGTTCCATGCGGGACGGCGCGCCCCGCGGTGAGGCTATCGGTGGTGCCGGTGTGGGCGGTGTCGTCGTCCAGGACGACGACGGTCGGGAAGGTCATGTCCACGATGTTCACGCCGAGGGGCCAGCGCGCGGTCGCCGTGTCGGCGCCCCCCCCCACGGTCACCACGAGCGTAGCGCAGGCCGTGCGCCCGTCCGCGCACAACGCTGCCGCCGGCAGCCAGCCCACGTAGTGTCCCGCCGCCGGCACGTGTCGGCGCGGCGCCGTATCGATCACGAAGGCGCGGACGCCCCCCGGGGGCTCGGGCGCCAGGGTATCGGGGAGGAGCGGAACGCTCGAGCCCCACGGCAAGAGCAGGCGGACCGTCGCGCCAGGCGCGGCATGCACGCTCAGGGCAATCCCCTCCTCGAGGGGCAAGGCGAGCGTCCCCGCGGGTGTGAAGCTCGTCGTGTCGATCCACGCGGCGCGTCCCGGCGGGGGTCGGAACTGCGGCGCGACCCGCGCGGTGTAGACGAAGCGGCTCGAGTCGGGCCCGGCGGTCGCCGCTACGAGGAAATGCGCCACGGTGTCGTCAGGCAATGGCAGCCAGGCGATCCAGGCCCCGTTCGCGAGTACGGGCACCGCCTGCCCATTGATGCCCAGGTGCACCGGTCCGCGGGCCGCTCCTCCCCCTCCTCCTCGCACCACCCCGAACAGGAATGCCGAGTCGTGCGACTGAATGACATCGGTGACGGCAGGATAGACGACGGTGACGTGCAGCGAGTCGCGCGCCGACAGGCTGGGCGACGGCGGCGCGGTTGCGGTGACGGGCGCCGCACCGGAGCGCGGGCCGGCGCATCCGGTCACAAGACTCACGAGCAACACGCCGACCGATCGCACAGGACGCGCAAGGTAGCATCGGCCCTTTCAGCGCGTCAATTTGCCGAATAGATTGGCAGGCAATAGCTTCTGCGCCCAGTGGAGCACTTCTGTCAGTGACCGCCTGCCCTTACTGCGGCCGGGCGAACGACCCGGGCGCGCAGTTCTGTACGGACTGCGGTAAACCCATGAGCACATCCACGGGACGCAAGGCCGCCGCGGCATCAGCGGGCGGGGGGGAAACGACGGGGGCGGGCGCCGCGTCGGTGCCGGGCACGCGCGTCATGGCGCGCCCGCCCGTCGCCCGCGACCCGGGCGAGCCGATCGCCTGCCCCTTCTGCGGCGCCCGGGCGAGCGGGTTGCGGCCGTTCTGCCCCCACTGCGGCCGCCGCCTCACGGCCCCCGGCTCCGGCCCGAACTGCCCGCGCTGTGCCTCGCCCGTGGAGCCGGGGATCAAGTTCTGTGCGACCTGCGGCGCGTCGCTGGTCGATCTCGCGGCCGTGCGTCGCGCTCCCCCCCCGGGACCGTCGCGGGCGGGAGCGACGATCGCGCTCCTGCTGCTCGACGATCTAGGCAACGCGGTGCAGCGTTTCGAGCGCAAGACGCCCGACACCACCATCGGCCGTGAGGACGGCGACATCCGCTTCCCCGACGACGCGTTCCTGTCGCCGTTGCACGCGAAGCTCTCATGGGAGCAGGACACCCTCGTCGTGCGTGATCTCGGCAGCCGCAACGGCACATGGGTGTTCCTCGAGGGGGCGCATCGTCTGCTCGACGGGGATCTGCTGCTGATCGGCTCCCAGGTGATCCGATTCCGCCGGCTGGGGTACCCGGGGCCGCACCCGCCCGACGCCGACGCCACCCGGCGGATGGGCAGCCTCATCCCGAGCGCCGACATCGCGACCCTCACGCAGTTGCGCTCCGACGGCAGCGTCCGCGACGTGATCCAGCTCTCCCCCGGCCGCGACGTCACCATCGGCCGTGAGCAAGGCGACTGGGTGTTCCCGTACGATCCGTCGATGAGCGCGCGCCATGCGCTGGTGCGCTCCGAAGATGCGGACTTCGTGGTGGTGGACGCCAACAGCCGCAACGGCATCGCGCTCGCCGCCCGCGGCGAGATGGCGCTGCGCGACCAGTCGCGTATCCTGGTGGGCGACAAGCTGCTGCGCATCGAGATTCCGGCGTGAAGATCTGCCCCATTTGTGCCACCGAGTATCGCGACGACGTGCGATTCTGCCCGAACGACGGGCAGACCCTGCGCTCGTCGGGCCCGACAAAGGATCTCGTGGGCCAGGTGCTTGCCGACCGCTACCACATCATGAAGAAGCTGGGCGAGGGAGGCATGGGCCAGGTCTACCTCGCCGAGCATGTAAAGATGGGACGCCGCAGCGCCATCAAGGTGATGAACCCCTCCTTGGTGCACGATCCGGAGGCGGTGGCCCGCTTCAACCGCGAGGCCGCGAACGCCAGCCGCATCTCGGACTCTCACGTCTGTGCCATCTATGATTTCGGTGAGACACCGGACGGGCTCATCTACCTGGCGATGGAGTTCGTCGAGGGCGCACCGCTCACGGACCTGTTGGCGAGTGAGGGCGCGCTGCCCGTCGCGCGCGCCGCGGACATCAGCATCCAGGTGGCGGCCGCGCTCCAGGCAGCACACGACCTCGGCATCGTGCACCGCGATTTGAAGCCCGACAACATCATGCTGACGCGCGGGCGTGACGGGGCGGACGCCGTGAAGGTGGTCGATTTCGGCCTCGCCAAAGCCGTGGGCGGGGAGACGGGCAACCAGAAAGTGACGAAGACGGGCTTGGTGGTGGGCACTCCCGAGTTCATGAGCCCCGAGCAGCTCTCGGGCGACACGCTGGACGGCCGGAGCGACGTCTATTCGCTGGGCCTGGTGCTCTTCAAGATGCTCACGGGAACGCTCCCCTTCCCCGCCGACACCGTGCAGGAGGCGATGATCAAGCGCCTCACCGACGAGCCGGCGGAGTTGATCGAGATGCGACCCGATCTGCACTTTCCCCCGGGGCTCCAGCAGACATTGGATACCGCGCTCGCCCGCAGCCCGGCGGACCGCTATCAATCGGCCGCCAAGTTCGCCCACGACGTCGCCATCGTGGTCGGCCTGTCGCGGACGGACGCCGACACGGCCCTGCCCTCCACGCTCGCCGACGACGAGACGGAGCTGCTCGAGCCGGTACGCGTCCGGCGGCGCTCGCGCGTGCCGTTCGTCGTCGGCGCGATCGTCGCACTGGGAGCCGCGGGCGCGGTGATCACGATCGGGCGCGCCGTCAAGCAGACCAGCCGGGTCCCGCCCGCCGACACGGCGCGACAGATCGTGGCGCCGCGTCCACCGGACACCGCCGCCTCCCGCGCGCCTGTGGTGCCGCCGCGACGTGACGCGGCCAAGCGTCCGCGCGCGCCCACCACGCAGCCGCGCATCGACGTAGCCCGGGCACGGTACCTGCTGGACGACCTGTTGGCCAAGCTCGCGCCCGGTCCGAAGGCCGCAATGGTGCGAGACTCCGCGAGACACATTTTCGACGCGCCCAACATCGCGACGGAGGACAAGGCATACGCGGCGTACGTCGTCGGCCTCGCCCGCGCCCAGCCGCCGGAGAATGACCGCGCCGCGGGGTGCGAGTGGATCGCGCGGGCCATGAACCTCGACCCGTCGCAGGCGCGGTATCGCGACCTGCTGGCGCAGTGCCAGCGCTGACCATGTTCGGACGCTCTTCTGCCAAGCCGATCAAGGTCGAGGTCTTCGCCAAGACCGACCTCGGCCGGACGCGCGACCACAACGAAGACCGCTTCCTGGTCGCGGATCTTTCGCGCCGTGAGGCGTCGCTCCTACCCGCGGTCCGCACCCACGAGATCGGTGAGCGGGGCTCGCTATTCGTCGTTGCCGACGGGATGGGCGGCGCGGCCGCCGGGGAGCTCGCGAGCCAGATGGCGACGGACACGATCTACCAGCAGCTGGTTCGAGGCTGGGGGACCGAGCGGGAGGTCACGGCCCAGCGGTTCGCCTACCGCCTGAAGGAAGCGGTGGAGGTCGCCAACGAGCAGATCCACGCGTACGCCGCGACGCACCCCGAAGTCCGCGGGATGGGAACCACGACGACCGCCGTGGGAGTGTTGGCCGATCACTTCTTCCTGACCCAGGTCGGCGACAGCCGCGCGTACCTGATCCGCAACGGGGAGGCGGTGCAGCTCACCAGGGACCAGTCGCTGATGCAGCGCCTGGTCGAGGCGGGCGAGCTGACGGAGGAGGAGGCCGCGAGGAGCGAGCGTCGCAACATCATCCTCCAGGCTCTGGGGCCCGACGCGCGCGTCAAGGTCGATCTCACCCATCAGGAAGTCCGCAAGGGCGACATCCTGGTGCTGTGCTCCGACGGCCTGTCGGGCCAGGTGAAGAAGGAGGAGATCGCCGCCGTCGCCACGCGCGAGCGGGACCTGCAGGCCGCGTGCGACAGGCTGATCGCGCTCGCCAACGAGCGGGGCGGGCCCGACAACATCACGGTCGTGCTGGCCCGGTTCGACGGCGACGGTCTGCGGCCGCCGGAGCCCAACGGCGCGATGGGTCATCAGGTGTATCCACTTATCGACACCGAGACGAGCACGGAGCCGGTCCCCGTCTACCACGGGAGCCGCGCGCCCGAGCCGGCGGCGCGGAATCGCCGTCGCGTGATCACGCTGCTCGTCCTCGCCGCGGCCGCCGCCGTGGCGCTCTACCTGATCAACCGGAGCCGGTGAGCGCTCAGTTCACCTTCCTCTCCGGCGCGCGCGTCGGGCAGGTCGAGACGTTTCGCAAGGCGTACATCGGCCTCGGCCGGCACCCGCTCTCCGACGTGCGCTGCGATGCCGAGCGCGATCTCGACGTGTCCTCGCGCCACGCCGGGATCGTGCGCCACAACGACACCTTCGTGCTACGGGACCTGGGCAGCACGAACGGCACGTTCGTGAACGGCGCCCCCATCTCGGGCGACGTCGTGCTGGCGGACGGCGACGTGATCGGTCTCGGGCAGAACGGGCCCGCAGTGGAGTTCCGCATCCTGCCGGGCGAGCCGGCGGTCGACACCGTGCCGGACGGGGTGCGGGCGTCCGCCGAGCGGGCGAGCTCGCCCCGCGAGCAGTACGCGGCGATGGCCGCCCCTCCTCCCCGGCGCTCGAGCACCGCCTTGCGGATCGCCGTGGAGGTGGCGCGCCTGAACCGCAGGACAAAACTGCTGATCGGACTGCTCGTCGTCGTGCTCGCCGCGTTCGCGGTGCTGCAACGGCAGAGCGCGCGCGACGCGCGTGAGGTCGCCCGGCTCGAAGCGCGGGCGGACAGCCTGGGAGCGGAGTCGCAGCGGCTCCTCACGCGACTCGAGACCGAGCTCGCGAGCGTGCGGGACGCGCTGCGGCAGTCGCAGGCGGAAGTCGCACGGCTGCGGACCGAGCTGGCGGCCGCAGGCACGAGCGGCAACGCCGCCACTATCGCGCGGCTCCGGGCCGCGCTCGACGCGGCCGAGACGCGCCAGCGCGGCCTCGCCGGCGCGGTCGTCATGGACTACCGCACCATCTCGCTCAAGAATCAGGACGCGGTCGCGCTGCTCGTGGTGCAGTTCTCGGACAGCGAGATCTTCAGCGGTACGGCGTTCGCCGCCGACTCGCAGGGCACGTTGGTGACCAACCGGCACATCCTGGTGGGCGAAGACGGCACCCGGCAGCCGCGGCGCATCGCGATCAAGTTCTCGGGGAGCCGGCAATGGTTCCCCGGCCGCCTGGTCGGCGTCGCCGATTCCGCCGACGTCGCCGTGGTGAAGGTGGAGATCCGCGGCGGCACTCCCCGCGTCGCGGGCTTCGCGGGCGAGCCGCGGGCCCTGGCGCGCGGCGATCCCGTGGCCATCATCGGCTACCCGCTGGGCGAGGATCTCCCCATGGAGCGCATCGGCGAGAGCGGCGTGGTCGCGGACCCGACCCTCACGGTCGGCACGGTCAGCAAGGCGCTGGCCAACGTCGTACAGGTCGACGGATTTGGCGCACCCGGGTCGTCGGGGAGCCCGATCTTCGATCGCTCGGGCCGCGTGGCGGCGGTGTTATACGGCGGCAATCGGGAGTCGCAGGGCAAGATCATCTACGCCGTTCCGGCGAGCCAAATCGTCGCATTTCTAACCCAGCTCGGCACCACCCGATAAAGAGCCCGGAGAAGGCCGGGGAACGGTCAAATGCCCGGGAAGGGGCCCCGCCTTCCCCCTTCCCCGGCCTGCTACTGGCTTCTTACCGGACTCTTCCGAGGACCCATCTCGCCGCCGCCCGCTGCATGAGGGGCTGTCCGTGCCAGCATAAGAGGATCGGGGTCGCGCCGGGGATCTGTGACGCGAGTCGCGGATGGCCGAACAGCACCACGAGCTGCGCTCCGGGCACGAGACGCCGCAGGGCCGCGCGCGATCGGGCACCGAGATCGGCCCGCCCTTTCCACGAGCGCGGCTCGGCGTACACCAGGATAATGCGTTGCCGGTTGCCCGTTGCACGTTGCACGAGGGCGACTCCCGCGTCGCGCAGCGTCGCGTGGAACACATCGCGCGGACCGACGGAGTACGGCCCCCCCACGTCGTCGTCCACGATCGACACGGTGAGAGGTGCGCGGACCGTCGGCGCGTCACCGCGCACCAGGTGCGCCGCGCGGTCGGCCAGCCCGTCCGCGAACGCCGCGTGGTCCGAGAGGTCCGGCTCCCCCTGGTCGGGCAGGGCGGTCCACGCGACCAGCGCATCGTCGTAATGCGCGAGCGCCTCGTCCGCGCGGGCGGCCGAGATCTCGGCGCCGACGGCACGGTCCAGCGCGGCGACCACGCTCGTGAAGTTCTCGGGGTACAAGAGCGCGTCGCACCCCGCGGCGACCGCGCCCACGGTCGCGACGGGCACCGGCTGTGCGGCGCGCGCGCCTGCCATGATCAGCGCATCGGTAACGACGAGACCGCCGAAGTGGAGCGTATCCCGCAGGTAGCCCAGGATCTCGGGCGAAAAACTCGCCGCTCGGCCGGCGGGATCCCAGTTCGGGTAGGCTACGAACGCGCTCATCACGCTCCCCACACCGGCGCGGATGGCGTATTCGAACGGAGTCACGTCCACCTGCTGCAGCTCGCTCGGGGTGGCGGGCACGCGCGGCAGCGTCGCGTGGGAGTCCTGCGTGGTGCGCCCGTGGCCCGGGTAGTGTTTGGCGCACCCCAGAACGCCGTGCTCCTGGAGCCCACGGATCCACACGGCCGCCTGCTCGCCAACGCGCACCGGGTCGGCCCCGAAGGCACGCGTCTGGACGATCGGGTTCTTGGGCTCGAGATCGAGGTCGCACACGGGAGCGAACGCCCAGTTGATCCCGACCGAGCGGGCCTCGGTCCCGGTGATCATCCCGCAGGCGCCGGTGGCTTCCAGGTCGTCGAGCCAGCCGAGCGCCGCGGGCGGTGGCAGCTCGGAGAGCCCCTGCACCTGCTGCGCCGGGCCCCGCTCCAGATCCGCGCCGACGAGCAGCGAGCGCCCCGCCTGCTCCACGAGCTCCCGCGTGAGCGTCGCGACCGCGTCGCGTGTCCCCCCGAAGACGATGAACCCACCCACCCCGGCGGCGAGCGCGGCGTCGATCTTCCGGCGCTCGTGCTCGAAGCTGCCGTCACTTGGCCGCCAGCGCAGCGCGGGAAAGACGAGACGAGCAAGCGACCCGGTCACGCCGGGGTGATGTGGCCGAGCACGCGGGGGCCGCGGGCGCCGGTCGCAGCCGGCAGGTTTCCCGGTTCCCCGAGGACCGTGAGAAAGCCAAGGAACGCAAACACCAGAGCCTCCTTGGCTTCCCCGTCGAAAAAGAGGCTCTCGAACCGCACCACGGGTCGCGGGGCCACCCGGGCGGCGAGGAGCTCGACCAGTCGCGGATTGCGCGCGCCGCCGCCCGAGATCACGAGCTCGTCGGGGGCCCGAGCGGGCGTCCAGCGCTCGATCCCGCGACCGATGGTCTCCACAGTCAGCGCCGTCGCCGTCGCCACGGCGTCGTTGTCGGAGCCCCCCGCCTGCTTCACGTCGTCGAGCAGCCGCGCCGCATAGTCGGGGCCGAAGCGCTCGCGCCCCGTGCTCTTGGGCGGCGGCGCCGCGAAGTAGGGATCGGCGAGCAGCGCCTCGAGCACTTTGCGGGACGGCTTGCCGCGGCGCGCCCGCTCGCCGCCCGCGTCGAACGCCGCCGCGCCGTCGATTCGACGGGTCACCGCGTCGACCACCGCGACGCCGGGGCCGGTGTCGAACGCGACCGCGCCACCCGTGACCGCGCGTCGCGGCACGAAGGTGACGTTTGCCATGCCGCCGATGTTGAGGAGCAACCGTCCACGCTCCGCGTGTCCGAACAGGAGCACGTCGGCCAACGGCACGAGGGGGGCTCCCTGGCCGCCGGCCGCCACATCGCGCGAGCGGAAGTCGCTCACCACCCGCACCCCCACGCGCTCGGCGATCACCGCGGGGTCGCCGAGCTGCAGCGTGGCGCGTCCCGGCTCGTGCCAGATCGTCTGCCCGTGCGACGCGACGAAGGACAAGTCCCGAGGCCCGACCTTCGCCTGGGCCAGGAGCTGCAGCACCGCGCCCGCGAAGCGCTCTCCCAGGGCAACGTGCAGCAGCGCCAGATCCTTCGAGCCGCCGCGCGCGATCGCTTCGATGATCTGCCCGCGCTCCGGCGCCGTGTAGGCGTCCTGGCGGAATGCGACGAGCTGCGCGTCGAGGGGCTTCTCTTCGAGTCGCACGAGCGCCGTCGAGACCCCGTCGAGCGACGTGCCCGACATCACGCCCACCGCCAGGGCGGTCGTCACGTGACGGGCGGCGGATCGCCCGCCGCGCGGCGCACGAAGCCGCCGGCATCGCTCAGCAAGCGCTCCGCCTCCGCCTTCGCCACCCCCCGTCTCACCATCACAATCGCGAGCTTTACACGGCCGCCCGCGGCTGCGATCGCGCCACGCGCCACCGCGCGGTCCACACCGCAGCACTCCATCACGATACGCTCGCCGCGGTCCCGCAGCTTGTCGGAGAGCGCCATCAGGTCCACCATGAGGTTGCCGTATGCGCGCCCCAGCCGGATCATCGCCCCGGTCGACAGCGTGTTGAGGACGAGCTTGGTGGCCGTACCGGCCTTCATGCGGGTCGACCCCGTCAGGGCTTCCGGCCCGACTTTCGGGAGAATGAGGACGTCGCACGTCTCGACCAGGACCGCCGGGGGGTCGGAGCACGAGACGAGCCCGGTCGCGGCGCCGATGGTCTGCGCGCGGGACAGCGCCGCGCGGACGAACGGCGTCGTGCCGCTCGCCGCGATGCCGAGGACGAAGTCCGCGGGTGTGACGCGCACCTGATCCACCGCCGCCATCCCCGCGTTCACGTCGTCCTCGGCGCCTTCGCTGCTCTTCACCAGCGCCGGGTAGCCGCCCGCGATCACCCCGACCACCATTTCCGGCGGCGTGCCGAACGTCGGCGGGCATTCGCTCGCGTCGAGCACGCCGAGGCGTCCGGAAGTCCCGGCGCCGATGTAGATGAGCCGCCCCCCCCGGCCGAACGCGCTCACCACGAGGTCGATGGCACGGGCCAGCTCGCCGCGCACCGCGCGCACCGCTCCCGCCACCGTCGCGTCCTCCGCGTTCAGGAGGTCGACGATTTCGAGCGTCGACGCGACGTCGATACGCTCGGTGCGGGGGTTGCGCTGCTCGGTGAGCCGCGGGTCGCGGTAGTCGGGAACAGTCATGAAGGCCGTCGGATGGCCCCCAAGTTAGACGTTGACCCGAACTCGGGTCAACGTGCACAATTCGGCATGCGCAGAGCCCTCCGTCTTGGCCTCCTGGTGCTGGCGGCGTGCAGCGGCGGCATCAAGACGCCGGAGACGATCCCCGTTGCGCCCGGCGTCCTTCCCGCTATCCCAGCCGCCATCGCGCCCCCGGTTGTCGACACGTCCGCGAAGCCGGCGGCGGGAGGGGGGGAAGCCGGTCCCGCGCTCGTTGCGGCCGACTGGCCTCTCACCCAGCGGGTCAAGTCCGTCGCCGGTGAGCACGCCATGGTGGTGACGTCGCATCCGCTGGCGAGCGACGTCGGCGTGGACATCCTGCGCCGGGGCGGCAACGCGGTCGACGCCGCGGTGGCGGTCGCCTTCGCCCTCAGCGTCGTACACCCCGTGGCGGGGAACATCGGGGGCGGCGGGTTCATGGTCATCCGGACGCGCGACGACACGGTGCGCACCCTCGACTTTCGGGAGGCGGCGCCCTCCGGCGCCACGCGCTCCATGTACGTCGATTCGGCGGGGAACGTGTTGGCGTCGTCCCTGACCGGCCCGCTCTCGGTCGGCGTGCCGGGCACCGTCGCGGGGCTGTTCGAAGCGCACCGCCGGTTCGGGCGCCTGCCGTGGAAGGCATTGGTCGCACCCGCCGTGCTTCTGGCGCGCGACGGGCACGTGCTCGACGGCGTGCGCAGCCGCCAGATCGGCCGAGAGGCGGAGCGCCTCGCCCGGTTTCCCGCCTCGCGAGCCCAGTTCCTCGTCAACGGAGAAGTGCCGCCGGCGGGGACGCGGTTCGTGCAATCGGACCTGGCGCGCACCCTGCAGCTCATCGCCGACAGCGGCTCACAGGTGTTCTATCGCGGGAGCATCGCGGAGCTGATCGTCCAGGAGATGGCCGGCGGCGGCGGGCTCATCACCCGAGACGACCTCGCCCGCTATCGGGTCAAGTGGCGCGATCCGATCGCGATCGGCTACCGCGGCTACACCATCTACACGATGCCGCCGCCCTCGGGGGGCGGGGTCACCCTCGCGGAGATCGTCAACGTGATGGAGGGGTATGCGCCCCTCCCGCCGTTCGGAAGCGCCCGGCTGATGCACCTCCAGACCGAGGCGATGCGCCGCGCGTACGCAGATCGCAACGCGTATCTCGGCGACCCGGACTTCGTGGAGATGCCGCTCTCGCGGCTGCTCTCCAAGTCGTACGCGGCCAGGCTGCGAGCGGACATCGACCCCCAGCGCGCGACGCCCTCGCCGCCGGCCGGGGGCGGGCACTCGGAGGGGACCGAGACGACGCACTTCTCGATCGTGGACGCCGGCGGGAGCGCAGTGTCCTGCACCACGACGTTGAACAACGATTTCGGCAGTGCGGTGACCGTGACGGGGGCCGGGTTCCTGCTGAACGACGAGATGGACGACTTCATGACGGCGCCCGGCAAGCCGAATCTGTTCGGCCTGGTCCAGGGGGAAGCGAACGCCATCGCGCCGGGGAAGCGGATGCTGTCGGGAATGACGCCGGCGATCGTACTCGACCCGGCGGGCCGGCTGTTTCTGGTGTTGGGGTCACCCGGCGGCTCGCGCATCACGACGGCCGTCTATCAGGTGGTGAGCAACGTCATCGACCAGGACATGCCGCTGCCGACGGCCGTGGCGGCGCCACGGTTGCACCATCAAGCGGTCCCGGACACGCTGCACCTCGAGCTCGAGGGGTTCGTGCAGGCTTCGATCGATTCGCTCGAGGCGATGGGCCACAAGGTGACTGCCTGGAACTACAAGACCGAGGTGAACGCCATCGGGCGCGCCGCCGTCGGCTGGATCGGGGTTGCCGATCCCCGGCGCGGCGGCGGCGCGGCAGGGTACTGAGATCCGCTTTCCTAGGCCGTCTTCACCGTCAGCGGCGCGTTCAGCTTGATGGTGATCGCCGCCCCTTTGGGGATCACCACGTCGATATCGCGCGACGCGCGCGCCGCGGCCGCGCCTGCGGCTGCGCCGGCCGCGCCTCCAATCACGGCGCCCTTTGTGTTCTTCCCGAGGAGCTTGCCGACGATCGCGCCTGCCACCGCGCCCCCGGCGACCTTGGCGGCGTCGGCCTTCGTCACCCCGCGGCCCTTCATGACGGTATCCATCGCCACGACCGAGGCATCGATCGAGTAGCTCCTGCCACGCACGCTGACGCTCGTGACCGACAAGTCGATCTTGCCGGTGGAGTTCGGGTTCGGCGCCGGCTCGGCCGCCGTGATCGTCCCGGACACGGTGGCCCCCGCCGGGATCACGACACGTCCGGTCGCATCCTTCACATCCTGGCTGACCGTCGCGCTGAACGAATCACCCGCCTTCGCCGTGCGCGTGCTGATCGTGTCGACCGCCGTCGCCGGGACGCGGGTCCCCGCCGCCAGCGTCAGCGGAGCCGGGGCGGCCGGCTTCGGCGGGACCGGTTTCTTCACGGGCGCCTTCTTCTCGGGCGCCGGCTTCGCGGCCTCGGTCGCCGGTGCCGGCACGTCCTTCAGGGCCGCCGTCGATTCGGTCGGCGCGAGCGTCAGGTTGCGGGCCGTCGAATCGGCGCTCTGCGCGGTCTTCTCACCTGGCACACAAGCGAACAGCGCGACGCCCGCCAGGGCGGCGAAAATCGATCCCTGCTTTGCTAGCCTTGTCATGTAGTCCCTCTCATGGAGTTTTGCCGGCACATAATATAGGAAGGCGGCCCCTCAAGTTCCCAGGCTGACGCCTGGGCCCGGGAAGGCACGGTGCTAAAGCACACTCGGCGCGTCCTTTAGGATTACAGCCGGCGCTTCAGGAACTCGGGCGTCAGCCCTTGCAGCCAGCTCGCGAGCAGGGTGAAGCGGTCCGTCACGAGGAGCAAGCCGAGTACGAACAGCAGAATGCCCGCGACCCGCTCGACCCAAACGAGATACGGCCGGAATCGCTGGAACCAGACCAGAAACCGGTCGAGCGCGAGGGCGGTGAGGAGGAAGGGCACGGCGAGCCCGATGGAGTAAGCGGTCAGCAGTGCTGCCCCGTGCCCCACGCTCGCCTGGGCGGCGGCCAGGGTCAGAATGGCTCCGAGGATCGGTCCGATGCAGGGGGTCCACGCCGCCCCGAACGTCACCCCCACCACCGCGGACCCCACGTAGCCCACGGGCTTGCGGGCGAGCTGGACTCTGCGCTCTCGCATCAGGAACCCCGGGCGGAGCAGGCCAAGCAGATACAGGCCGAACAGGATCACGAGGACGCCGCCGCCGCGCCCGATCCATACTTGCGACTGCACCAGCCAGACCCCCAATGCGGATGCGGTGGCGCCCAGCGCCACGAACACCAGCGAGAACCCGGCGACGAACCACAGCGCGTGCACCAGAGCGGTGCCACGCCGGATCTCGAGCTCCTCGAGCGTGAGGCCGGTCAGGAACCCGACGTAGCTCGGGACGAGCGGCAGGACGCAGGGGGAGAGAAAGCTGAGCAGGCCGGCGAGAAAGGCGAGGGCGAAGGAGGGCGTCACCCGCAGAAGCAGACCGCCGAGACCACGGTCGTCCAGCGGCCGTCGTCTCCGCACTCGGCGGTCGAGGTGATGTTCATCGTGCGCACGATCTCCCCCGACAAGAGCCACTGCTCGCGCCGCTCGTCCCACGCCTTGTCCGAATCGAACGGAACGCCGAGCACGGTGGCGAGCATCGAGGCCGCGAGGTCTTCCGCGTATTCTCCCGAGGTGACCTCGTTCTGCCCATAGCTGTGGTGCTCGGAGATGTAGCCGTGGTGGGTCGTATCCGCCGGCATGGCGACGCCGATGGACGCGGCGACGAGGCGGCTCGGCTCGTTGGTCGCCGACTCGGCGATGACCGCGAAGACGACCTGCCCGGGTTTCATGAGCGAGAGACCTTCCTCGCGGTCCACCAGCTCGCAGTGGGGCGGGAAGATCGAGCTCACCCGCACGAGGTTGAAGTTGGCGAGATGCGCGTCCCGCAGCGCCATCTCGAAGCTGGTGAGTTTTTCCTTGTGCCGACCAACGCCCTTGGTGAGAAAGGCCTTGGTGGGCACGAACATTCGTGATTCGATCAACCCGTCACCTCGTGCGCGCTAAAGGGTTCGCCTGCTGACAGGTGCGGCACAATCCATAGATCTCCAGGCGGTGGTGGTGGGGCCGGAACTCCACCTCCTCCGCCAGCAGGGCGATCATCCGCTCGAGCCGGTCGTTCGCGAACTCCGTCACCTGGCCGCACGCCGAGCAGATACAATGCTCGTGCGCCTGGCCGGCCGCGAACGGCTCGTACCGCTTGAACCCCTCGCCGAAGTCGTGTTCCTTCGCCAGGCCGGCGCGGACCAGGAGGTCGAGCGTCCGATAGATCGTGGCCGTGCCGACCGCGACTCGCGTCGCCACGCGCCGGCCCACCTCCTCCGCCGAGAGGTGCTCGCCGGCGAAGAACACGGCCTCGGCCACCGCCAGGCGCTGTTGCGTCGCCGGCAGGTTGTGCTCCGCCAGATGGCGGCGGAACTCCTCGAGCAACTTCGCGCCGTCAACCTTCATACCACACCGCCGGTCCCACCGCCACGGGCGGCTCCAGGTCCCCGGTTCGCTCCGCGGCCGCCTGCATGACGCGGGCGATGACGTCCGCGGGCGACAGCGCGGTCTCCTCGACCTCGATGCGGGACTGGCCCCGCTCCTTCCCACGCACGATCAGCATGTAGCGCGCCGTGTACACGCGCAACCGGTCGCTCCCCTCCGTTCCCCGGCAGGCCACCACTGCCGTGCCCCACTCCCGACCCTCGCGCTTCCAGGGCGCGAACAGGTAGATCGTCTCGATCTCGGAGGGCGGCACGCGGAGGGCGACAGCCTCGGCGAGCTTCGCCCACCCCGGCCCCCGGCCCGGCTCTAGCGGAGGACGGTCGCCGGCGCCTGCGCCTGCTCCCATCGCTCCACGTAAAACCGCAGCACGTGCATGAAGTCCTGGGCATTCGTCACCACGCCGTACGCCTGGTGCGTGCCCCGGTCGCGCAGCTTGTTCACCACGAACTCCGTCTGATCGACGCAGATCGTGGTCAGCGGCCGCAGGTCGTCGGGCGAGCGCGCGTCCACGAAGGCCGGGAGCATGTTCCCGACCGCGATCGCGTGCAGCGCCGTGGCGACGAAGACGGCGAAGGTCGCCTGCGCCGTGAACTCGCGCATCGCGTCTTGGGCGGCGAGCGTATCGGAGAGCACTTCCGGAAGCGGCCCGTCGTCGCGGATCGAGCCCGCCAGCACGAACGGCACTCCGTGCACGACCAGGGCGTGCATGATCCCCGCGGTCACGAGGCCCTGCCGCACCGCCGCCGCGATCCCGCCGGCCCGCCGGATCTGGTTGATGGCTCGCATGTGCAGCGCATGACCGCCTTCGACGCCCTGCCCCGAGCTCGTCATGCCGAGGGTCGTGCCGAAGATCGCAGCCTCGAGATCGTGCACCGCGACGGCGTTCCCCCCGAGGAGCGTTTGCACGTAGCCGTTCTTGATGAACCAGATCATGTCTTCGCGCGCCCGCGCGTGGACGAGCGCCGGACCCACCACCCAGACGATCTTCCCGCCGCGCTGCTTTTCCTCGCCCAGGAGCTGCGCCAGCACCGCGTAATCCACCGGCCGCTCCCGCGACACTTCCGTCTGCATGAAGCCGAACTCGTTGGCGCTGTGACTGCCGCCGAGAAACCCTTCGGCGTGCACAAAGATGCCCTGGCTGCCGTCCTCTTCGGTGCCCACCGCCACCGCCTGCCCTTTCCGCACTCTGCGCGGCTCCGTGGTCACCAGATCACGAGCGGATTGGCGCACGATCACGCAATCCATGCGTGGCAGGCGCGGGCGAGACCATGTGCCGCCGGCTTTGACGTAGGTGGGCAGGTTGGTGGTCGAAAAGAAGCCGTCGGGCAGGACCCCGTCGGCGGGCGCGGGCTCGAAGCGTGCGTCGGGCGCTCCCGTGAGCGGGGGCGCGTCGAAGTCGGGCGGGTGATACTGGAACCGCGGACGGGTTGTCACAGGGAAGGAAAACTAATGCGGAATTACAGAAGCGACACGGGATCGCGGTCCACGACCACGCCCCGCGCCCGCGCGCCCAGCGCGCGCACGACCCGACCGATCGCACGTGGCTCTGCCGCCTTCACCAGCACATGCCAGCGCCAGCGTCCCTTGATCCGCTCGATCGGGCAGGGCGCCGGTCCGAGCACGCTCAGCGCGCCGCTCAGCCGCTCGGTATTGGCCCGGACGAGCCATGCCGCCACCCGCTCGGCCGCCCGCTGGGCCCGACCGGCGTCCTCGTGTGAGGCCACGAACCGCGCCAGCCCGACGTACGGCGGGTACGCCGGATGGGGCGGGGCCCGCAGCGGCAGCTCCGCCGCCGCGAACTGCGCCACCGAGTGGACCGCCGCCGCGCGGATGGCATGATGATCGGGCGCCCGGGTTTGGACGTAGACGCGGCCTCCGCTCGGCCCGCGCCCGGCCCGGCCGGCCACCTGCGCCACGAGCTGGAAGGTCCGCTCGGCCGCGCGAAAGTCGGGGAGATGGAGCCCGGTGTCCGCGTCGACGACCCCGACCACGGTCACGTTGGGAAAATCCAACCCCTTCGCGATCATCTGCGTCCCGAGCAGGATGTCGATCGTTCCCTGCTCCATGCGCTCGAGCACCCGATGGTGCGCCCACTTCGTGCTCGTCGTGTCCAGATCCATGCGGGCGATCCGCGCCTCGGGGAATCGGAGACCGACGAAATGCTCGAGCTGTTGGGTCCCCAGGCCCCGCATCCGCTGCGTCTCCTGGCCGCACAGCCGGCAGACGGTGGGAACAACCTCCTCGTGACCGCAGTAGTGGCACCGCAGCGCAGCTGGTGTCTGATGCACCGTGAGGGCGATGGCGCAGCGGGGGCAGGTGCGCACATCGCCGCAGGCGGGACATTGCAGGTACGTCGCGAAGCCGCGTCTGTTCAAGAGGAGGATCACCTGCTCGCCCCGTCCGAGGGCGCCGCGCACGGCCTCGTCGAGCGCCACGGTCCATGGTACCCCGCGGGCGTCGGGTACCCGCTCGGCGCTGCGCAGGTCGATCACCGCGACCGGTGGCAGCGGTCGCGCGCCGATCCGGTCGGGCAGCTCGAAACGCACCACCTTCCCCGTGGCGGCGAGGTGCAGCGTCTCGAGGGAGGGCGTGGCGCTGCCCAGAATCACCCGCGCTCCCTCGAGTCGCGCGCGCTCGATGGCCACGTCGCGGGCATGGTAGCGCGGCGCCGTCCCTTGCTTGTAGCTCGGCTCGTGCTCTTCGTCCACCACGATCGCCCCGAGCCGCTGGACGGGAGCGAACACCGCCGAGCGGGGCCCGACGGCCAGGCGTCGCTCGCCGCGCCGCAGCGCCCGCCACGCGTCGGCGCGCTCGCCGTCCGACAGCCCCGAGTGCAACACCGCCACCTGGTCGCCGAACACGCCGCGCACCCGCGCGACCGTTTGAGGCGTGAGCGCGATCTCGGGGACGAGCAGGATGGCACCGGTACCCGTCGCTACGACGCTACGAAGCACGTCGAGATAGACGAGCGTTTTTCCGGAGCCCGTGACGCCCTGGATCAGGGAGGGCGTCTCGGCCGCCGTCCCCAGGATCCCGGCCACGACGCGGCGCTGGTCGGCCGTGAGGTCGGGGGGTGGTGGGGACGACAGGCCGGCGAACGGATCCCGGGCGCGCGGTACGTCGGTGTAGCGGGCCACACCCTGGGTCACGAGCCCGTCCAGCGCGGCGGGAGACAGCCCGAGCCGGGCGATCAGGTGGCGGACCGGCGCCGAGCCGCCGATCGCCTCCAGGGCCTCGTACGCCACGCGACGCTTGGGCGCGCGTTTGAACGCCCGCTCGCGCTCGAGCAGCGACGGCAGCGCCGTGGTCAGCGCGAGCACGCGCTCCACCTGCTCGGCAGGCCCCGCCGGCCGGCGCACGCTCCACAGCGCCCCCGGGAGCAGCGCCCGCAGCGCGAGCCCCAGGGGGACGCCGTAGTAGCGGCTGATCCAGACGCCGAGCGCCAACAGCGGTGGCGTGATCGCCGGTTCCGCGTCGGGCGCGGCCACCATCGGCTTCGCCACCACCGCGGGTGCAGGCGCGTCGACCGCCGCAACTATTCCCACCACCTGCCGTCGCTGAACCGGCACGATGACCCGGGCGCCGGGCACGACGCGGGCCCCGAGCTCCGCCGGGATCTCATACGTATACGTGCGCGGGACAGGGACGGGGAGGACGACCTCGGCATAGCGAGCAGCGATCCGCGCGCTCGCGCGCGGGGTCAGTGGTCGCTCTGACCCCGGGCGCAGGCCCGGGGTGCCCGGCGCTGGCCCCGTCATCCCCGCCGTCGGACGCCCAGCCCCGGTCCGGTGGGCAGGCGAATCTGCCCGCCGTCGATCGTGGCGCCCACGAAGGGGTCGTTGGCGGTCAACGCCGCACCGTCCAGATCGGCGGCGTCGACGAGGGGGGTGAAGTGCGCCGCGGCCGTGATCCCCAGCGACGTTTCGATCATGCATCCCACCATGACGAGCATGCCGTGCGCCCGCGCGGTGGCGATCATGCGCACCGCTTCGCGCAGCGAGCCGCACTTCGCGAGCTTGATGTTGATGCCGTCCACGGCGCCCGAGAGTCGCGGGATGTCGGCCGCGACGATGCAGCTCTCGTCCACGACCACGGGGAGGATCCCCCGGCGCCGGACCGCGGCGATGCCCTCGAGATCGTCGGGCGGCAGGGGCTGCTCCACGAACTCCACGCCGTACTCTTTGAGCACGGGGAGCATCTGGAGCGCGCGCTCCCGCGTCCACCCCGCGTTCGCATCCACGCGGAGCGGCTTGTCGGTAGCGTCGCGGACGGTGCGCAGGATGGCTTCGTCCCGATCGGTGCCGAGCTTGATCTTGAGGATGGGATAGGACGACGCCTCGAGTACCTTCTGGCGCACCTTCTCGGGGGTGTCGAGGCCGATGGTGAACGACGAGCGCGGCGCGCGGGCGGGATCGAGTCCCCACAGGCGCCACACCGGCTGGTCGAGCCGCTTGCCCACGAGATCGTGCAGCGCCGCCGACAACGCCGCCCGGGCCGCGCCGTTCCTGGGGACGACCTGTGCGAACCTCGCTTCCGCCGCGTCGAGATCGAACGGGTCCGTGGGGAGATGCGGCTCGAGCCGCTTCAGCATCGCCAGCACGGTGTCCGCCGTTTCTCCGTAGTAGCGTGAGGGGTCGGCTTCTCCCCACCCCTCGATCCCATCGCCGTCGGTCAGGCGCACCCAGACGACGCGCGTGTCGTCATCACCGCCCCGGGCGATGACGAATGGATGCTTGGTTTTCAGGGTGAGAACGTCGGCGGCGAGCCTTAGAGCCATTTGCGGTTCTTCAACCACCACACAATCGCCAGCGAGACCATGACCATGCTGGCAACGGCCACCCAGAAGCCAAGCGCATCGTGGATGAGGGGCATGCGACTGAAATTCATGCCGTAGATCCCCGCGATCACGATCAGCGGCAGCGCGACGGTGGCCACGATCGACAGCTGCTTCATCACCCGGTTCATCCGGTTGGAAGTCTGGGACAGGTAGGTCTCCAGCACACCGGCGAGCAGGTCGCGCGTGGTGTCGACCGACTCCATCAGGCGGATGGTATGGTCGTAGACGTCCCGGTAGTAGAGCTGCGTTTCGGGCCGGATGTAGCCGCAGGGACGGTTGGTCAGGATGTTGAGCACTTCGCGCAGCGGCCCGATGTGGCGCCGCAGTCCGAAGGTCGACCGCTTCGCCTTGAAGATCTCGTGGATCAGACCCTCGTCGAACTCCTCGAACAGCTTCTGCTCGAGCCCGTCCACCATGCCGTTGAGCTCCTCGACCAATGGAAAGTACGTGTCCACCGCCTGGTCGATGATGTGGTGCATCGTCATCTCGGCACCACGGGCAAGGAGGTCGGGACTGCGCAACAAGCGGTCTCGTGCGGCGTCACAGCCCACCGAGGGTATCGCATGCACGGTGACGAGGAAGTTCTTGCCGAGGAAGAAGTAGAGGTTGGAGGTTTGGAGATCGAACGGGTTGGGCGTCGCCTGGTCGAAGGCGACCCCCGCCATCACGACGAAGACGTAGCGGTCGTACTCCTCCAGCTTGACGCGGGTGCGCGGGGAGAGCGTGTCCTCGACCGCGAGCGGGTGGAACTCGAACACCTTCTCCAGGAGCGCGTGCTGGTGGAGGTCGGTGCTGTCGACGTCGACCCACAGCTCGCCCTCGCCCGCGCGCACGATGTCGCGCAGCCGGGCGGGCGAGAGACCTCGCTCGACCCCCCCGTCGGGCCGCCGATAGATGCTGGCGGGCCAGTGTTTGGAGGCTTGCGGTGCGGCGGTCGCGGTCACGACTGTAGTATCGGGACGTCGCGACCCTCAGGCAAGCGCGCCCACGTGGGCGCGCGCGCCGGCCGCGAGCAAGTCGAGCCGGTAGCCGCCCTCGAGCACCCCGACGACCGGTGCCGGCGCGACGCGTGCGCGCAGCGCGCTGGTCCAGTGCGCGACATCCTCGGGCGTGAGCGTGAACCCGCCCAGCGGATCGCCCGCCAGGGAATCGAATCCGGCCGAGACCAACAGGAGGTCCGGCGGCCACCCCTCCAGGGCGGCGTCCACCGCGGCGAGGAGGTCCCGCACGTACACCTCGCGGGCGAGCCCGGGCGGGCGGGGTACGTTGAACACGTTCCCGACGCCACGCTCGTCCGCAGCGCCGGTCCCCGGATACCAGGGATACTGGTGCATCGACACGTAGCGGATGGACGGATCGCGCTCCACCAGCGCCTGGGTGCCGTTCCCGTGGTGCACGTCCCAGTCCACGATCAGCACGCGCGGCTTCCCCAGCTGCTGCCCGTGCCGGGCCGCCACGACGACGTTGTTGATCAGGCAGAATCCCATGGCGCGGCCGGCGAGGGCGTGGTGCCCTGGAGGGCGCGTCGCGCCGAAGCCCGACCCCCGCTCGATCCCTCGCTCCACCGCGCCGATCGCCACGCCCGCGGCCATCGCGGCGGCGTTCCAGCTGTCCCGGCTCATCACCGTGTCGGCGTCCAGCGCGCCGCCGCCCCCCCGCGCGAGGCGCTCGAGTGTGTCGAGGTAGGCCGGCGAGTGGACACGCTCGAGCTGGTCGCGCGCCGCGGGCCGGGCCTCCACCCACTCGATCGTCGCCGTCAGGTCGGGCGCGCGCAGCGCGGCGAGGACCGCCTCGATCCGCTCCGGGCGCTCGGGATGACCGGGGCCAGGGTTGTGGAGAAGAGTGGCGCTGTGGAACACAACGGGGACAGGCATTACCGACTCGGACGGTCGCACTGTTTGACAGGCGGACTGTGACGGCAAGGCGACGCCGAGCTACCGTCCCACCGTCCGCCTGTCCGCCCGTCCGGCATCAATTGTCCAGGTGCTTGCCCTGCAGCAGCTCCCGAATCGACTCCACTTCCGCGCGCATCTCTCGCCGCGCTCGCTCCAGGTCCGACATGACGCTACGGTATCGCCGCCAGCCGATCACCACGAGCACTGCGGCGACGACACAGACCGCGCCCCAGAACACCAGCCATTGGCGACCGAGCGCAAACCCGCCGTACGCGAGCAGCACGGCGTCCAGCAGCAGGAAGCCGACGGTGAAGGTCGTGAGCGCGCGAGAAACCATCAGCGCACCGGTTGGCGTCGGGCAGGGAGAACGATGAAAGGCGAGTTGGGCACGGCGCCGAGCGCGGCCAGCGTCGTGGTCTCGTCGAGCACCTGGGCGCCGCGGAACTTCACGACGTAATCCTCGGCTCGTACGTGTGCCCGCTTCAGCGCCTGGGTAAGCGCCTGCCGCTTGAGCTCCGCAACCGTGGTCGTGGGCTCGACCGCGAGAAACACCTGATCCCACACATCGGTCACCATCACCCGCACGGCGAATCGCTCGCCTACCGCGGTCACGCGAGCTCCACCGTGGTTTCGAGGGGGAGTGTCGAGAGGAAGCGGTCGAGCGCCTGATCGAAGAAGAGCGTCGACGCCCGCACCCGGGTCTTGCCCTCCGCATCCACCCGCGCGTGCAGCGCGATCTCTTCTCCGCCCTGACCGCGCAGCACCAGGAACCCCGGCCCTTCCTTCTCCACGAATGCGGCCGCGTGCGGCACCCGCTCCGCGAAGAACCGCTTCGCGCGGTCGAGCACGTCCTGGGGTGGCAGCGCAACCGTGGTAGAGTGCGTCATGGCTCGGAAAGATAGATGGCGCCCCGGACTCCGCAAAGCTGACAGCCTCCGGTGCCAGCTTGAACGCCCCGTTTGTCAACTTGACACGCCGCGGCCTGCCAGGAGCGGCACGTCGATTGCGATGGGCCCTGCGTGCAGCAGCTGGAGTCCAGACCAATAATGAAAGGAGTACTGGCAATGTTCGTCACCACTCGTTCCCTTCAAAGAGACCCGGTGATCAACCGGTTCTTCGACGTGCTGGGCAGCCTGAACGGCGACAGCCCGGAGGCGTCGTGGGTGCCGCCGGTGGATATCTTCGAGGATGCCGAGGGGATCCGCATCATCGCCGAGGTACCGGGTGTCAAACCCGAGGATGTGAAGATCTCATTGGAGAACAACGTCCTCGCGATCAAGGGTTCGAAGCAGCAGGTCGCCGAGGAGCGCACCGAGCGGGTGCACCGCTACGAGCGGACCTATGGCACCTTCGAGCGCAGCTTCACCCTGCCCGCGACGGTCGACGCGAGCAACATCAAGGCGACCTACGAGCACGGCGTTTTGACCGTGACGCTTCCGAAGGCAGAGAAGGCGAAGCCGCGGCAGATCGAAGTGCAGGTCGCGTCGAAATAGCTGGCGTAGCGGTGGAGGCCCGACGGTAGGGGCGCGGCATGCTGCGCCCCTACGTGTTTCTACTGGGTGAGCAGCTCCCGCAGCCGTTCTTCCACCTGGGAATTCGGCACCGCCGCCGCGCCTGCCTGGCGCGCCGCGCGCAGCAGCTCCGCATGGACGTGAGAGCCGTAGGCGAGCACTGGAATCCCGCGGCGTGCGAGCTCGCCGATCCGCTCCGTCGCCCCCGGCCCGCCGAGCTCGATTACCGCGAGATCGCAAGCGGCCTCGTCCCGGGACACATCCGCCCCGGCGGCGGCCACTACCGCGCCAAGCTTCGAGCGGAACAGCAGGTCCCGAGTCTCGAGCAAGACGCGCTTAGCCATGGGCATGAGGGGCACTCCGTAGGGGCGCAGCATGCTGCGCCCCTACATCACCCTTTCAGGTTCTCGGCGAGATAGGTCACCAGCCGGTCGGCCGCGACCCGATCCTGCTTCAGGGTGTCCCGGTCGCGCACGGTCACGCTGCCGTCTTGCGTGGACTGACCGTCGATGGTGATGCCGAAGGGGGTGCCGGCTTCGTCCTGACGGCGGTAGCGGCGACCGATCGAGCCGCCGTCGTCGTAGAAGGTGTTGTAGTACTTCCGCAAATCATCGAAGATGCGGCGGGCCAGCTCGGGCATCCCGTCCTTGTTCACCAACGGGAACACGGCGGCTTTGAGCGGAGCGAGCGCGGGATGCAGCCGCAAGACCACCCGCTTCTCTCCCTCCACCTCGTCCTCGTGGTACGCATCCACCATCACGACGAGCGTCGTACGATCGGCGCCCGCCGATGTTTCGACCACGTACGGAATGAATCGCTCGTTCGTTGCGACATCCAAATACTCGAGCTTCTTCCCCGAGAATTCCTGGTGCCGCGACAAGTCGAAGTTCGTACGGTTGTGGATTCCTTCGAATTCCTGCCAGCCGAACGGAAACTCGTACTGGACGTCGTAGGCGTCTTTGGCGTAATGCGCCAGCTCGTCTTTCGTGTGCTGGTGGAACCGCAGCTTCTCGGCCCGCACGCCCAATCCGACCAGCCACTTCATCCGCTCACCGCGCCAGAACTCCAACCACTCCGAGTCGGTACCGGGCTTCACGAAGAACTGCATCTCCATCTGCTCGAACTCGCGGGTCCGAAAGATGAAATTGCCGGGGGTGATCTCGTTGCGAAACGCCTTGCCGATCTGCGCGATCCCGAAAGGGATCTTCTGGCGCGAGGACTGCAGCACGTTGAGATAATTGACGTAAATCCCCTGCGCCGTCTCGGGGCGGAGGTACACGAGCGCCGCCGCCTCTTCGACCGGCCCCATGAATGTCTTGAACATCAGGTTGAACATCCGCGGCGCGGTGAGCGTCCCCTTGCTGCCGCACACCGGGCATTGCGCCGTGGGCTCGCCCGGCGTGCCCTTGATGCGGGGATCGTCGGCGCGAAACCGATTCTTGCACTGCTTGCAGTCCACCAGCGGATCGGTGAACCCCGACACGTGCCCCGACGCTTCCCACACCTTGGGGTGCATCAGGATCGCCGCGTCCAACCCCTCGATGTCCTCGCGGTCGTGGACCATGGAGCGCCACCAGCGCTCCTTGATGTTCTTCTTGAGCTCGACGCCCAGCGGCCCGTAGTCCCACACCGACCCGAGGCCGCCGTAGATCTCCGAGGATTGGAACACGAAGCCGCGTCGCTTGGCCAGCGACACGAGCTTATCCATGACGTTGTCGGTTGCAGGCATAGGGCGCCGGAAGATAGGAGGACCGCTAGGGGCCGGGCAACCCGAACGCCTCGCGCACGGCCCGCTCGGCGAGCGCGGCGATCCCCGCGGCGTCGAGCACGCGACCTTCGCCGTCCAGCGCATGCAGGCCCACGAGCCCTTCGACCTTGCCGGCTACGACCGCCACGCGCGTCCTGGCGGCCTGAGCGCGCCGCACGACCTCGCCCGGCGCCTTGCCGACGAGCGACGTCTTGTCGAACGACCCCTCGCCGGTGATCACGAGCTGCGCTTTGGCGAGGGCGGCATCGAATCCCACTCGGGCCAGAACCCACTCCGCGCCGCGCGTGAGCTGGGCCTTGGCGAAATACGCGAGCCCCGCGCCCAGTCCGCCCGCGGCACCGCCCCCGGGGAGCATCGCCAGGTCTCCCCGGCCGTGCCGGGCCATCAACGCCGCGAGGCGCTCGAGTCCCCGGGAAAGGAGCTTCACACCTTCGGGCCCCGCTCCCTTCTGTGGCCCGAACACCGGCGCCGCGCCCTGTGGGCCGACCAGCGGCGTGGTCACGTCCGCGAGCGCAATGACGCGCGCGGCGAGGCCCCATCCCCCCTCAAGTTCCGCCAGCTGGGCCAACGACCCGCCTCCTTCGGGAAGCGGCTCGCCGTGGGCGTCGAGGAACGCCCAGCCAAGTCCCCGAGCCGCGCCGGTCCCGCCGTCTACCGTGGCGGACCCCCCCAGACCCACGACCACCGTCTTCGCGCCCCGTTCGACCGCCTCCCAGATCAGCTCCCCGACTCCGCGCGACGTGGCTCGCAGCGGGTCGAGCTGCTCGGGCCTGAGAAGCGCGATCCCGCAGGCGGTGGCACTCTCGAAAATCGCCGTCTCCGGGTCCACCCAGCCGAGCTCACCCGACACGGACTCACCCAAGGGGCCGGCTACCGTTATGCGTTCGCGCAACGAGCCACGCGGGAGGACAGCATCCAGGAGCCCATCGCCCCCATCCGAGATGGGAAGCTGAAGGACCGCCGCGTCCGGTAGGGCCCGCCGGGCCCCCTCGGCCAGAGCTTCGGCGACCTGAAGGGGGCTCATCGTGCCCTTAAACGCAGCAGGAGCAACTAATATCAACTGCTGCATGATGCATAATGCTTAAAAACATGCATTCTGCAACACATTCCTTTCTTGCCCATCGTCCTATGTGTCGTAGCGATCACGGTTAGTGTGGGGGCACCGTTCTTGCTCAACACCCCAACGGCATATCTCTGTCAGGGGCAAACCGTCGGCGACGGCGGGGCGCAAAGCCAAGGGGTCTCAGAACACGCGAGACAGCCCGGCTGCCGGAGGTTGGCGCCGGCCCCACGCCCTGACACGAGCGCGGGGCCGTTCGTTTGGCCCCCCGAGCAAGAGCTTCGTCTCGCTCGCATCGGGTTCTAGGGCGCACGATGTCGAGCAGGCGATCACCCCCCAGGGGCAACTCTGGGGGGTTTGCTTTTGATGTGGTCGCAGATCCGCCCACCATGCTCGCGCCCGTTCTCGATGAAGATCTTGTTGGCGTCGAATCCGGAGGCGAGCACGCCGGCGATGTACACACCCGGCACGTTCGTCTCCATCGTATCGGGCGCGTGCTGCGGCACGCCGCTGGCATCGTCCACCGCTACGCCGACCGACCGGAGCAGCGTGAGGTCTGCAGTATAGCCCGTCAGGGCCAGGACGAAATCCGCGGGAATCGTCTCGCGGTCCCCGTCCGGGTCGCGACCTACCACGACGTGTGACCGTGCGATCTCGACCACACGGCTGCACCACCGAACCGCGACCCGGCCCTCTTTCACCCGGTTGGTGATGTCGGGGAGGATCCACGGCTTCACCCCCCGGTCGAACTCGCTCAGAAAGTGCACCATGGTCACCCGCGCGCCGACCCGGCACAGGTCGAGCGCCGCCTCGACCGCGCTGTTGCCGCCGCCCACAACCACCACGCGCTGCTGCCAGTAAGGATGCGGCTCCACGAAAAAGTGCGATACGTGCGGAAGATCCTCTCCGGGGACGCGTAGTGGATTAGGCGACTCGAAGTAGCCGGTCGCGAACACGAGGTAACGGCTCCGGATGGTCTCCGGCTCGTCGCTCCCGTGATGGTGCGCCACCAGCTCGAACCCATCCGGCGCCCGCGCCACGCGGGACACCGTGTGATACTGGCGCACGTCCAGCTCGAAATGCTCCGCTACCTTCCGGTAGTAGGTGAGGGCTTCGCGTCGAGTCGGCTTGTCGCCGGCAGTCACGAACGGCACCCCGATCTCGAGTTTATCGGGGGTCGAGAAGAACGTCATGTACAAGGGGTAGCGCATGAGGCTCGAGGCCACGGGCCCCTTGTCGAACAGGGAGCACGTCAGCCGGGCGCGCTTCGCCGCCACGCCTACCGCGAGCCCGCAGGGCCCGGCGCCGATCACCGCGAGATCGAGCATCAATGCGCCACTGTCACGTCACTTCGATGATTTGCTCGCGATGTGTCCCGACGCTCACGTACTCAATGGGAGCGTGCGCGAGATCCTGTAGCCGGTCCAGGTAGGCGCGGGCGGGCGGCGGCAGGTCCGCCAGGCGACGCACGTGGCTCAACGACTTCTGCCAGCCGGGGAGGGACTCGTACACCGGCTCCACGCGGGCGAGACGCTCCACCTCGGCCGGCATCGAGTCGAGCGGCTCGCCGCCGCAACGGTAGCCCACGCACACGGGAATCTCGGAGAACGAGTCGAGCACGTCGAGCTTGGTGACCGCGAGGCCGGTCAGGCCGTTGACGCGCACCGCATAGCGTACGACGACGGCGTCGAACCACCCGCAGCGACGCGGCCGCCCCGTGGTCGCCCCGAACTCGTCTCCCAGCTCGCGGATCCGCTCGGCCAGCGCCGGCGTGGCTTCAGTCGGAAGCGGCCCATTTCCCACGCGAGTCGTATACGCCTTGACGACCCCGAGCACCGCGTCGATCGCGGTGGGGCCGATCCCGGCGCCGACCGCCGCGCCGCCGGCCGTCGTGTTGGAGGAGGTCACGTAGGGGTATGTGCCGTGGTCCACGTCCAGCAGGGCGCCCTGAGCGCCCTCGAGCAGCACCGACTCGCCGCGCTCGAGCGCTTCCCATACCACGCGTCCCGCGTCGACGGCGAGCGGCAGCAGCCGCGGGGCGAGCCGCTCGAGCAGGCTCACGTGGGCCCCGGGGTCGGCGCGCTCGTTCGAGCCGAGCAGCCCGAGGAACTCGTTGGCGGCCTGGACGCGCCCGCACACCAGTTCCTTCGCCCGGCCCAGGTTCCGCAGGTCGCCTACCCGCACGCCCCGTCGCCCGTACTTGTCCTCATACGTGGGCCCGATGCCGCGGCCGGTGGTACCGATCTTTTCCCGAGCCTCCCGGGCCCGGTCGAGGAGCTTGTGGAACGGGAGCGTCAGGTGCGCGCGATCCGAGACGTAGAGCTTGTTCTCCGTCCGGATGCCCCGCTCGCTCAGGGCGTCGAGCTCGGTAAAGAGCGTCTCCGGATCGAGCACGACGCCGTTGCCGACCAGGCATACCGCACCCTGAATGATCCCCGAGGGAATCTGGTGCAGCACGAACTCCCCGGCGCCGGTGTGCACCGTGTGGCCTGCGTTCGCCCCGCCCTGATAGCGCACGACGAGATCGGCGCGCTCGGCGAGCACGTCGACGATCTTCCCTTTGCCCTCGTCGCCCCATTGGGCGCCGACGACCACGACGCAGTGGGTCTTCGGTCCGAACATCGCCCCAGCCCCCCAGCAAAAACGCCCCGGAATCGGGGCGTTGGAGTATCCTCCGACGGAAGCTAGACCCATGAGCATCGGGCGTCAACGCATCCGATTCCCACTCTAAAGAGTGGGCCCGGCACTTCGTTGCCCTTAAGGGCAGTGCATCACGGGGCCCAGGCTTCAGCCTGGGGACAGCGCGGACGCAACTCCCCGGGCCACCTCCCGCACACCCTCCAGTGTCAGGCGCTCGGCCGAGTCACGCGGCGTATGGACGATCCGTGCCGTCCCCCAATCGCCTCGCATGATGGTCACGCCCTCGCGCGCCCCGCGACTCAGCACGAGGCCGTCTACCAGCACCGGCAGCCAGCGCGCCCGCCGCGCACCGAGGGCGGTGGCTACCCGCTCGATGGTGGGCCCGGCGCGATGGACGAAGGCGATCGTGCCGCCGCGATCGTCGATACCATCGAAGTTGACGATACACGTGTCGCCGAGCAGGTTGGCCCGCTCCCGCCCGAGCGCCCGGGCGCCGAGGAGGCCGTATTCCTCGGCATCGGGCAACAGCACGCCCACTCCCGCTTCCGGCGGCAGGGCGTCGAGCGTGGCGAGGACGGCTACCACCCCTGCCGCGTTGTCGACCGCGCCCGGCGAACGATTGGTCACACCGTTGGCCGCAAGCAACAGGATGCCCGCCACGCCGGCGGCGCCGACGAGCACGTCGGGCATGCCCGGGTGCAGCGGACCGAGCAACGCGCGCACCGCCAGGGCGAGGAGCTCGAGCCCCCCGAGGATCGCCAGCGCGGCGGCCACGAGGCGGGTGGCCATCGAGAGGGGCTGGCCTTTCGAGTCGTAGTGGGCGACGAGCCACACCGCGACGCGAGCCCGGGGGCGGACCGCGATCACGTTGACGCCCTCGAGCGGCGCCCGCCCGAGGCGGTGGAGCAGCGGTCGCGCCATGAACCGGTGCTCCATCACCACGAACCCGCGGGCCGCGAGCTCGCGTTTCAACATTTCCCGGATCTGCTGGTTCGCCGCCGTTCCGGTGAGCCGCGGGAGCGCGATGGCCGCGAGCAGCGCCCGGTCGTCCGTCACGCGGCGACGAGTCTTACCACCCGCTCCCGGTCCGACGCCGCCACCGGCGCGAGCGGCGGGCGCACCGGCCCGCCGTACAGCCCTCCTCCAACGGCGTCCATCGCGGCCTTCACGCCCGCGGGCCCGAGCTTCCCCACGATCTCCCGGTCGAGCGGTGCGAGGCGCTCCTGGAGCTTCCCCGCGCCCGCTCGGTCGCCGGCGCGAAAGGCGGCGAACACCTGGGCACAGAGCGCCCCTGCGAAACAGGCCACGGCGAGGATGCCCCCGTCGCAGCCCAGCTCCAGTGCGGCATACAAGAGCGAGCCTGAGCCGGCAAAGACCGACCACCGCGGGACAGCGTCGCGGTACGCCGCGAGGTTCTTCGCGTCTCCCGACGAGTCTTTGACGCCGATGATGTTGGTGTGTGCCGCGAGCTGTCGCAGCAGGCCGGCGGCGATGGGGAGGTGCGTGTACTTGGGGATGTTGTAGACGAGCACCGGCACCGGGCTCGCGTCCGCCACGGCCCGATAGTAATCCGCGAGGCTCGCGGGAGAGACGGCGGCGGAGAAGTACGCGGGAGGCCGCACGAGCACGGCGTCCGCGCCCTCCGTCGCGGCCGCCCGGGTCAGCGCCACCGCCTGTCGGGTGGACTCCCCGCCCGTCCCCGCGACGAGCCAGCCCTTGTCCGGCAACACCTCACGCACCCACGCGACCATCCGGCGCTGCTCATCGGGGTCGAGCAGGGCCGATTCCCCGGTCGAGCCCGCCACCACCACCCCATCGAGCCCCGCCGCGACGAGCCGGGTCACGTTGTGGCGCAGGTGGACGGGAGCGACCTCACCCGTCGTGCTGTCGAACGGCGTCGTGATGGGGGCGAGCACCCCGGCGAGCTGCCGCTCCGTCACTGGCCGGGAGTCGCCTCCGCGGGCGTGGCGGTGCGCGGCCGGCGGCGCAGCGCGCGCATCTGCTTCTCGAAGTCGGCCGGGTTCGTGGTCGCGGCGAGGGCGGTCTCGTACGTCACCACCTCGTCCGCCACCAGGTCCATGAGGTGCTGATCGAACGTCTGCATGCCGTACTCGTCCCGTGCCTCGCGAACGTACTCGGGCAGGTCCGCGGTTCGGCTCGGGTCCTTGATCAGCTCGCGTACCTCACTGGTGCACATCAGGATCTCCACGGCCGCCACCCGCCCGTGGCCGTCGGCACGCGCGAGCAGCCGCTGCGACACGATGGCCTGCAGCGCTTCGCACAATCGGAGCCGAGCGACCTCCTGCTCGTCCGGCGGGAACATCGAGACGATGCGGCTCACCGTGGTCACGGCATCGGGGGTGTGCAGCGTCGAGATGACGAGGTGCCCCGTTTCGGCGGCCTTCAGCGCGGTGTCGATGGTCTCCGCATCGCGCATCTCGCCGATCAAAACGACGTCCGGGTCCTGGCGCAGCGCGGCGCGGAGCCCCGCGCGGAAGTCGTCCGTATCGACCCCGATCTCGCGCTGGGTCACGGAGCAGTTGATGTCGCGGTGCAGGAACTCGATCGGATTCTCCAGCGTGACGATGTGCTTGTTCTGCGTCTGGTTGATGTAGTTCACCATGGCCGCCATGGTCGAGCTCTTCCCCGAGCCCGTCACCCCGGTCACGAGAACCATCCCGCGCTCGGCCGCCGCGACGCTCGCCAGGATCGGCGGCAGCTTGAGGGTATCGAACGTCGGCACGTCGAACGGGATCACGCGCATCACGATCATGAACGAGGAGCGCTGCCGCAGGATGTTCACGCGGAACCGCCCGACGCCGGGCATGCCCCAGGAGCAGTCGTAATCGCGCAGCCGGTCGATCCGGCCGCGGTCCTCGTCGCTGGGCAGCAGGTGCTGCGCGATCGCCTTCGTCTGCTCCGGCGTCAGGCGATGCTTCGTGAGGGGCACCAGTTTCCCGTCGATGCGGGCGCGGAACACGTCCCCGGCTTTGACGTGGAGGTCGGACGCCCCGCGGTCGATGGCCGCCTTGATGATCTGCTCGATGCCGCGCGGTTGTCCGACGGCGGCGCCCGCACGGGCGCTCTTGGCTCGTTCCTCCACTAGTATCCGGCCTCCAGGTCAACCGTGTTGGCGAGCGGGGACCCTGCAAGATAGCGCCGGATGTTCTCCACGATCAGCCCTGTCTCGCGCTCCCAGAACCGCGCCGTCACGGCGGCGACATGGGGGCTGAGGAGTACGCGCGGATGACGCCAGAACGGGTGGCCCGCCGGGAGCGGCTCCGTGGCGAAGACATCCAACGCGGCGCCGAGGAGACGAGAGGCGTCCAGGAGGTCGAGCACGGCCGTTTCATCCAAGAGCGTCCCGCGAGAGACGTTGACGACGATCGCGCCCTGAGGCAGCTGCTCGAGGACTCCGCGCGTCACGGCCCCCCGCGTCTCCGCGGTGTGGGGCGCGGCGATCACTAAACAGTCGCTTTCGGCGGCGAGCCGCGGGAGGTCGCCCAGCCCTCCCACCCAACGGACGCCGGGCGGCCCGCCGCGCGCCGGCCGCCGCCGCAGGCCCGCCACGCTCATCCCGAGGGCCACCCCCCGCCGCGCGATCGCGGCGCCGATGCCGCCCAAGCCGAGCACACCGAGGCGCAGCTCGCCAAGCTCCCGGACGCGAACCTCCAGATCCGCGAACGCCTGCCGGGCCCATTGCTCCGCCGCCTGGAACTCCCGCATGCGATCGAGCCCGCGGGCGAAGTAGGCGATGGCGGCGATGGTCCAGTCGGCGATCGGCTCGGCGTGCACGGCCGCCGAGTTGGTGAGCACGATCCCGCTTGAGGCGAGGTGCGGCAGGCTCGCTCCCACGCCGGCCGTGCCGGAATGCGCCCACTTGAGCGTGCCCGCGCCCGCCGCCACGACTCCCCGCGGGACGCCGTAGCCGACGTAGATCTCCGCGCCGCGGGCGGCGGCCACCGCTTCCGGAGTGCCCGAGCCGCCGTCTCCGTCCGAGGTGGCAGGCGCCTGGACGACGACGACCTCCCAGCCGGACCCCAGTGCCGCGCGAATCGCCTGCGTGCTCGCCGGCGGGATCCGCCAGGCGGCGAGCGGCGACGCGAGATCGACGACGAGCCGCCGGGGGGGCCGGGGGGGCCGGGGGGGCGTCACTCGCCGGTGGACACGGTCCGCACGCCGGGTTGGTGGAGCAGCGCCACCATCACCTCGTCGTGGAGCGGCTTGGGCCCGACCAACGTGAAGTCGATCACCAGGTCCACGTTCTCGCGACGGCTCGCCTGCCGCTCGATCTCGAGTCCCGTCCGGCGTACGACGGCCTCGAGCTCGTCCAGCACCTTGGGGTCCGGGTGGGCATGCACCGACAACGTGCTCCGCGTGGATTGCCGCGCCACCAGTCGCTCGACGCGCCCGAGCCCCCGCAGCACCACCAGGACGAGCAGCGTCGTGCCGGCCGCTTCCCAGTAGAACGTCGCGCCGAGGGCGACCCCGATGGCGGCGACCACCCAGATCGTGGCCGCGCTGGTGAGGCCGACGACCGCGCCGCGGGCGTGCAGGATCGTGCCCGCGCCGATGAACCCCACCCCCGTCACGATCTGCGCAGCGATGCGGGTCGGGTCGGCGGTGCCGGCGGCCATCGTGATCGAGAGCTTGGTGTAGAGCATCGAGCCGATGCAAATCAGGATGTTGGTCCGCAGACCCGCGGGTTTGCCGCCGAGCTCCCGCTCGAGACCGATAGCGCCCCCGAACAGCGTTGCGAGGCACAGCTGGAGGAACAGCTCCAGCCGGAACAGCTCCACCATGCGTTCCGCGAACTGGGCCATCAGACCGTCCCCCCTCCCTGGTCCGCAGCCTCGAGGAAGCCCATCCGGCGGCGTACCTGGGTCATGGTGCGGCGCGCGAGGGCGCGGGCCTTGGCCGCGCCGGCCCGCAGCAGGTCCGCGACCCTGCGCGGCTCCGCCTGTAGCCGCTCTGCCCGCTCGCGGATGGGGGTGAGCGCGGCTATCATATTGTCCGCCAGCACCCGCTTGCAGTCGAGACAGCCCCATCCTGCGGTGCGGCAGTTGTGCGCCACCAGCGTGAGCGTGGCCGGCGGCGAGAAGCCCTGGTGAATGGTGAAGATGTTGCAGATCTCGGGGTTGCCCGGGTCCTTCCGCGTGACCCGTGCCGGATCGGTGGCCGCGGGCTTGAGCTTCTCCCAGATGGTCTCGGGCGCGTCGAAGAGGGCGATCGTGTTGCCGAGGCTCTTCGACATCTTGGCCTGGCCGTCGAGCCCCAAGACTCGCTTCGCGGTCGACAGCAGCGCCTGCGGCTCGGGGAACGAGAACCCGTTCGCGAACCGCGTGTTCCAGCGGCGCGCGATCTCCCGCATCAGCTCGAGATGCTGGAGCTGGTCTTCCCCCACCGGCACGAGGGTTGCTTCGTACAGCAGCACGTCGGCCGCCTGGAGCACGGGATAGTTCAGGAGTCCCGCCGGCACGCTCTCCTGGCGCTGCGCTTTGTCCTTGAACTGCGTCTGCCGCTCGAGCTCGCCCAGGGGCGTGACGGTGTTGAGGAGCCAGTACAGCTCCGCGTGCTCGGGGACGTGCGATTGCACGAAGACGACGGCCCGCGCCGGATCGATGCCGGAAGCGAACAACCCGATCGCCATGTCGGTCGTGCGCTGGGCCAGCGTCGCCGTGTCGTAGGGTTGCGTCACGGCGTGCAGGTCCACCACGCAGAACAGGCAGTCGTGCTGGTGCTGCAGCTTGACCCAGTTCTGGACGGCGCCGAGGTAATTGCCGATGTGCAGCTCGCCCGAGGGCTGGATGCCGGAGAAGACGCGCGCCATGGGCTCACAACCTACGCCGGTGGAGGTCGGCGCCGCAAGGTGCGAGAACTCAAGGACTTAGTCGATGTCGCCAGACAGGCCGCGGAGCGCGCTGCGCGCTTCCTGCGCCACGCCACGCCGGCGAGCAGCCGGGACTGGATCGAGAAAGGTCGCCACGACTTCGTGACGGAGGCGGATCGGCAGGCGGAGGCGCTGATCGCCGAGATGCTGGCGCATGCGGTGCCGGAGTCGCGTGTCGTGGGAGAGGAGCTGTCGCCGGCGGTCGCGCGTGTGGGCGACGTCGTCTGGATCGTGGATCCGCTCGACGGCACGACCAACTTCCTGCACGGCTATCCCCAGTACGCGGTGTCGATCGGGGCGTTGGTGGACGGGGCGCTGGGAGTCGGCGTGGTGCATGATGTGGCGCGAGATCGCGTGTATTGGGGCGCGAGCGGGCTTGGCGCCTGGGAGGGCGAGCGACGGCTCCACGTGTCCGGGCTCACCGAGCCGCGGCAGGCCCTCGTCGGCACCGGGTTCCCGTTCAAGAATCTGCCGCTGCTACGACGCTACCTCGATCAGTTCGGCGCCGTGATGGGAGCGACGAGCGGCATCCGGCGCGCGGGCGCGGCGGCGCTCGATCTCGTGGACGTGGCGGCCGGCCGGCTCGATTGCTTCTGGGAGCTGACCCTCGCCCCATGGGACGTGGCCGCCGGCGTGGTGCTCGTCCGCGAGGCCGGCGGCGTGGTGACGACGCTGGACGGTTCACCCGATGTGCTGCAGCACGGGTCGGTGGTCGCCGGAAATCCTACGCTGCACAAATGGCTCATGGACCTCTTGAGCAGATCATGAAAACGCGGAACGCGTTTCGCATGCCCGCTCCCCTCGTCGAATGCGTGCCCAACTTTTCGGAGGGCCGCAACGCCGCGACCATCGAGGCCCTCCGCGCCGCGCTCACGAGCGTCCCCGGCGTGCGGCTGCTCGACGTTCAGGCCGACGCGGCCCACAACCGCTCCGTCTTCACGTTCGTGGCTCCGCCCGACGCCGCCGTCGAAGCGGCGCTCGCCGCCATGCGCGTCGCGACCGAGCGCATCGACCTGACGCGGCACAGCGGCGAGCACCCCCGGATGGGCGCGACCGACGTCGTGCCGTTCGTGCCGGTGCGCGACGCCACGATGGACGACTGCGTCGCGCTCGCCCGCCGGCTCGCCGAGCGGGTTGCCCTGGAGCTCCAGATTCCCGTCTACCTGTACGCGAAGGCGGCCACCCGCCCGGAGCGCGAGCGCCTACCCGACATCCGTAAGGGCCAGTTTGAAGCCCTGCGTGACCGCATCGGGCAGGATCCGGCCGCCGATCCCGACGTCGGACCCAAGCGGATCCACCCCACCGCCGGTGCGACGGCGATCGGGGCGCGGCCGTTCCTCGTCGCGTTCAACATCTACCTCGATACGACCGACGTGACGATCGCCAAGGACATCGCGAAGCGGATCCGCGCGTCGGGCGGGGGGCTCCCGGCGGTGCAGGCCTCCGGGTTCGAGGTGGAGGGGAAGGCTCAGGTCTCGATGAACCTGCTGGACATCGACACGACGTCCCCGGCGACGGTGTTCGCCGCTGTCGAATCGGCGGCCCGGCAGCGCGGCGTGGGGATTCTGAAGAGCGAAGTGGTGGGGCTGATCCCGGAGCGCGCCGTGCTCGCTGCGGGAGCGGCCTCGCTGAAGCTCCCCGATCCCGAGGCTCACCTGCTCGAGCCCAAGATCCGGGCTGCCGAGGGTCCCACGCTCGACGGCTGGCTCGACGACCTGGCAGGGGGGGCGCCGGTGCCCGGCGGCGGGAGTGCCGCCGCGCTGGCGGGGGCGCTCGCCGCCGCGCTCGTCGCCATGGTGGCGCGGCTCACGATCGGGCGGAAGGCTTATGCCGGCGTGCAGCAGCGCGTCGCGGAGATTTTGGCCGAAGCCGACGCCCTGCGCGCCCAGCTCCGCCGTCTCGCGGACGACGATGCCGCCGCGTACACGAAGGTCAGCGCGGCCTACCGGCTCCCGAAAAGCGATCCCCGGCGGACCCGTGCGGCGGACGAAGCGCTCATCGGGGCGGCCCAGACGCCGCTCGCGATGGCCCGCGGTGCCGCGCGGCTGCTCGCGCTCGCGAACGAGATCGGGACCATCGGCAATCGGAATGCACACTCCGACGCCAAGGTCGGTGAAGCGCTGGCCCGCGCGGCGCTCGCGGGGGCGGTGGAGAACGTCAGGGTGAACGTGGCGTCGCTGTCGGAGCCGGGGCTCGGTCAGTCGCTGCTCGAAGAGGCGAACCGATTGGAAAGGGCAGTCAGTCGGCCGTCGTGAGCACCCGCGGCGGCCCGCCGTTGTCGAGAATGGCCACGGTATGCTCGAAGTGGGCGGACAGCGACCCGTCTTCGGTCACCACCGTCCACTTGTCGTCCAGGGTGCGGATGTCCGCACCGCCGACGTTCACCATCGGCTCGATGGCGAGTGTCATTCCGGGCATGAGCCGGGGGCCGCGTTTCGGCTTGCCGTAGTTCGGCACCTGCGGGTCCTCATGGAAGGCCGAGCCGATCCCGTGCCCGACCAGCTCCCGCACCACGGAGTAGCCCGCTCCTTCCGCCACCCGCTGCACCGCGTGGCCGATGTCCCCCACGTGGTTGCCGGCCCGCGCCTGCGCGACGCCCGCGGCCAGGGCCTCCTGAGTCACCGCGAGCAGCCGTTCGGCCTCGGGACTCACCTTCCCGACGGGGAAGGTCGCGGCCGAGTCCGCGTGCAGGCCGTCGAGCCACACGCCGACGTCCACGCTCAGGACATCGCCTTCCTTGAGGACGCGGCGCGGCGAGGGGATGCCGTGGACGACTTCCTGGTTGATCGACGTGCACAGGGTGGCGGGGAAGTCGTACAGGCCCTTGAACGACGGTCGGGCGCCGGGGTGTGAGCGGATGAAGTCCTCCGCGGCGCGGTCGAGCTGCTCGGTCGACACGCCGGGGCGCGCCTGACGCGCGACCAGGGCCAGCGTCTGCGCCACGAGGCGGCCGGCGGCGGCCATCGTCTCGATCTCGCGCGGCGACTTGATGGTGATCATCGCCCGATGATGCGCCGGATCTCGGTCGCGATCGCGTCCACGGTGCCGGTCCCGGGCACGCGGTGCACAATGCCGCGTTGGGCGAAGTGGGCGATGAGCGGCGCGGTGTCGCGCTGGTACACCTGGAGCCGGGTCTTGATGGCCTCCGCCGTGTCGTCGGACCGGCCTTCCTGCGCCGCCCGGCTGGTCATCCGGCGCACCAGCTCTTCCTCGGGCACGTCCAGCAGCAGGATGTGGTTCAGGCGCTGGCCGCGCTCCCCCAGGGTCCGATCCACGAGCTCGGCCTGGGCGGCGGTGCGGGGGAAGCCGTCGAGCACCGCGCCCTGCCACCCTTCGGGCTTCGCGAGCTCTTCCTTGATCAGGGAGAGAATGACCGCGTCGGGGACGAGCTTCCCTTCGTCCATGAACTTCTTGGCCTCGCGACCGAGCGGCGTACCGGTCGTGACCGCGGTGCGGAGGATGTCGCCCGTCGTGATTTTCGGGAGCCCGAGCCGCTCCGCGAGGATCTTGCCCTGTGTGCCCTTCCCCGAGCCCGGCGCGCCTAAGAGGAGGATGAACACCGCCCGCCTACATGTACCGCTGGCGGCCGCGGAACTTGACGCGCCCTTCCTTCATGAACCCATCGTAATGCCGCAACAGCAGGTGCTGCTGCACCTGGGTGACGGTGTCGAGCGCGACCCCCACCACGATGAGCAGCGCGGTGCCGCCGAAGCCGAACGGCATGTTGAAGGTGTTCGAGACCACGATCGGCAGCATGGCCACGACCGTGAGGAAGATGGCACCCGGGAAGGTAATGCGGGACAGCACGTCGTCGATGTAGTCCGCCGTGGCGGCGCCGGGCTTCACGCCCGGGATGAAGCCGCCCTGCTTCTTCAGGTTCTCCGCCAGATCCACAGGGTTGAAGATGATCGACGTGTAGAAGTAGGCGAAGAAAATGATCAGCAGCGCGCTCGTGATCAGGTACACCGGCGACGTGACGCTGAAGTACTCGGCGAGGTGCTTCAGGGTCTGATTGCCGCTGAACGCGGCGATCGTCCCGGGGACGATGATGAGCGACTGCGCGAAGATGATCGGCATCACGTTCGCGGTGTTGAGCCGCAGCGGGATGAACGTCTTCTGGCCCTCGCGGATGCGGCCTCGCCCCATCACCTTGCGCGGAATCTGAATGGGAATGCGCCGCGCCGCGACCGTGACCGCTACCGTGCCCGCGACCACGAGCACCATGACCGCGAGCACGATGATGAGCTTCGGAAACGTCAGGCTGCGCGCCTGAAGGGCGTCGACGGTGCGGATCGTCTCGGGCCAGATGCGCTCCACGATCGAGAAGAAGATCAGGAGGCTCGCCCCGTTGCCGATGCCGCGCTCCGTGATCTGCTCGCCCAGCCACATGACGAAGACACCGCCGGTGGTGAGCGTGAGCACCGTCGTCAACCGGAAGAAGAACCCCGGCGACGCCACGGCCCCTGGAATCTGCTCCGTGAAGAGCCCGTACCCGTAGGCTTGGAACAGGCACAGCACGACGGTGAGGTAGCGCGTCCATTGCGTGAGCTTTTTCCGCCCCTCCTCGTCGCGCTGCATCTTCTCGACGACCGGGAACACGGGCGCGGCCAGCTGGAACACGATGCTCGCCGAGATGTACGGCATGATGCCGAGCGCGAACACCGTCGCGCGGCCGAAGCTCCCACCGGCGAACAGGTCGTACAGGCTGAACAGGGTGCCCTGACCCTGGTTCCGCAGGAAGTCGGCGAGGGCCTGGACGTTCACCCCGGGGGTCGCGATGTGCGCCCCGACGCGGTACACGACCAGGCACAGGAGCGTGAAGAGGATCTTCTCCTTCAGCTCCGGGACCTTGAACAGGTTGGGCAGCCGCGGCGCGGTCATCGGGGGCTCAGCTCGCGATGGTGCCGCCCGCCTGCTCGATCTTCGAGCGGGCCGAGGCCGACACCGTCACGCCCTTCACGCTGAACTTACGTTGCACGTCCCCCATGCCGAGCAGCTTGATCGGGCGGTCCGGCCGGCGCACCAGCCCGGCGCCGAACAGCGTGTCCGGCGTGACCTCGACGCCCTCGGCGAGCTGGCCCAGGTGCCGGACGTTCACCACCTGGGCGGGCTGCTTGAACGGGTTCGTGAAGCCCCGCTTCGGGATGCGGCGGATGAGCGGCATCTGCCCGCCCTCGAACCCGGGGCGTACCTTGCCGCCCTGGCGCGCCGTCTGGCCCTTGCCGCCCCGCCCCGCCGTCTTGCCGATTCCCGAGCCCGGCCCGCGCCCCTTGCGGATGCGCGCGCGGTGTGAGCCGGGTGGCCTCCGCAGCGTCGACAGCGTGATGTGCGGGAGCTCGGGGCTGGGCGCCTTCGCCCGCGGCTTCGCCTTTGGTCTCGGCCTCGGCTTCGTCTTTATCTTCGCCTTCGGCTTCGCCATCGCCTATTCCCCTGCCTTTGCCTTCGCGGGTGTCACTTGGACCAGGTGACGCACCTGATACAGCATCCCCCGGAGCGACGGGCGATCCTGTTTCACCACCACTGCCTGGTGGTGCTTCAAGCCCAGCGCCTCGAGCGTTCGCCGCTCGAACGCAGGCCGCCCGATCCCGGAGCGGACCTGCAGGATCCGCAGCTCGCCCTTGCCTGGCGGCGGCAGCGGCCGGTCGCGGCCCGGCTTGCGTTTGCGGTACTTCCGCGTGGGCGGCAGCCTAGCCATGAGCCACTTCCTGGCGCGCCCGGTACGGGATGGCCTCGAGCTCGACGCCGCGCTCCTTGGCGACGCGCCGCGCCGTTGTCAGGTGCTGGAGTCCGTCCAGCGTGGCCCGCACCATGTTGTGCGGGTTGGTGGAGCCGAGGCTCTTGGTGAGGATGTCGCGCACGCCGGCGCACTCGAGCACGGCGCGCACGGGCCCGCCGGCGATGACGCCGGTCCCGGAGGCGGCAGGCTTGAGCAGCACGCGCCCGGCGCCGTGGTGACCGATGATCTCGTGCGGGATGGTCGTGCCCGCGAGGGGGACCTCGACCATGCGGCGGCGGGCGGCTTCGACGGCCTTGCGAACCGCCTCGCTCACCTCGTTCGCTTTGCCGGTGGCCATCCCGACGCGTCCCTGCCCGTCGCCCACGGCGACGAGCGCGTTGAAGCCGAAGCGCCGGCCGCCCTTCACGACCTTCGCGACGCGGTTGATGGAAATGACGTTCTCGATGAGCCCGTCGCCCTCGCGCTGTCGCTCGCTCGAATCGCGACGCTCCCCGCCGCGCCCCCGACCCCGGCCTCCCCGGCCCCGTCCGCGTCCGCCTCCACCGCCGCCACCGCCGCCACCGCCGGCACCGCCGGCACCCGCCCCGCCACCACCACCCGGAGCCCCGGCAGGGCGCGCGTCATGCGTCGCCTCGCCACCCGCGTGCGCCGTTTCCGCCGGCTCAATCGTCCCGGGGCCTGACGGCCCGGGCTGTTGTTCGTGCGTCATTAGAGCTCCAATCCGCCTTTGCGAGCGCCGTCGGCGACCGCCTTCACGCGCCCGTGATACTGGTAGCCACCGCGGTCGAACACGACCTTGGTAATCCCCTTCTCCTTGGCCTTGGCGGCGAGCAGCCGTCCCAGCCCGAAGCTCTTCGCGGTCTTGCCCTTGCCGTCGACCTGGAGGCCCTCGGAGGTGTCCGCCGCCCCCACCAGCGTGACGCCACGCGCGTCGTCCACGATCTGCGCGTAGATGTGCTTCGACGAGCGGAACACGACGAGGCGCGGCCGCTCGGGGCTGCCCGCCACCTTGCGCCGCACCCGCAGGTGCCGCCGGTAGCGGCGGCTGTCCCGCGTCCGCACCTTATGGATCGTTCGCATGGGCTATTTCGCCGCCTGGGCGGTCTTGCCGGCCTTGCGCCGGACCTGCTCACCCACGTAGCGGATCCCCTTTCCTTTGTAGGGCTCGGGCGGCCGGATCGCGCGGATCTCCGCCGCCACCTGGCCCACGAGCTCCTTGTCCACGCCCTCGACCTTGACGAGGACGTTGTTGTCCACCGAGATCTTGATCCCCTGCGGCGCGTGATACGGCACCGGATGGGAGAAGCCGACGACGAGCTGCACGCCGAACGGTTTCGGCTCCGCTTTGTAACCCACCCCTTGGATCTCGAGCGCCTTCGCGAATCCCTTGGTGACGCCGTCCACCATGTTGGCGACGAGCGTGCGCGTGAGTCCGTGGAGCGCCTTGTGTCGGCTCTCGTCGGAGGGGCGCCGCACGACGATCGTGTCCTCCTCGAGCGCGAGCGCCAGCTCCGGATGCACCGTGCGGCTGATTTCTCCCTTCGGGCCCTTCACGGTGATCCGCCGACCGTCGACCTGGGCGGTCACGCCCTTGGGCATAGGGACGGGCTTCTTGCCGATGCGCGACATGGGGCCGCCTCCTACCAGACCACGGCGAGCAGCTCACCACCCACCCGGGCGGTGCGCGCTTCGCGGTCCGTCATGAGCCCCTGGGGCGTCGAGAGGATCGCCATCCCGAGGCCGTTCTTGACGCGTGGGATCTCGCGCGCCTTGACGTAGCGGCGCAGGCCGGGCGCAGACACGCGCTGCAGCTCGCGGATGACGGGGGCGTCGTTGTGGTACTTGAGGTAGAGCCGCAGCAGCCCGTGACGCCCATCGTCCAGCACCTTGAAGTCCTGGACGTAGTGGTTGTCGCGGAGCAGCCGCGCGATCTCGACCTTCAGCTTCGACACCGGCATGTCGACGCGGCGGTGCCCCGCCTGGCAGGCGTTGCGTACCCGAGTCAGCATATCGGCGACCGGATCAATCACGCTCATCTCGCGTTCCGTCCTTTACCAACTGGCTTTGCGCACGCCGGGAATTTCCCCGCGCAGCGCGAGCTCGCGGAAACAAATGCGGCACAGCCGGAACTTGCGGAGCGTGCCCCGGCTGCGGCCGCAGCGCTGGCACCGGTAGTAGCCCCGAACTTTGAACTTCGGCTTCCGCTTGACCTTCTCCATCCACGTCTTCTTGGCCATGACTCCCTCGTCTCCTACGCGACGACCGCGACGGGGGCTTCGCCCCGGAAGGGCATCCCCAGCTCGCGCAGCAGGGCCAGGGCGGTGTCGTCCCGGCCGGCGCTGGTCACGAGCGTGATATCCATCCCGTGGATCTTCTCGACCTTGTCGTAGTCGATCTCCGGGAAAATCATCTGCTCCTTAATGCCGATCGTGTAGTTGCCCCGGCCGTCGAAGCTGTCGGTCGGGAGCCCGCGGAAGTCGCGCATGCGCGGCAGCGCGATGCTGATGAACCGATCCAGAAACTCGAACATCCGGGCCGCGCGCAACGTCACCGAGCAGCCGACCGGCATGCCTTCGCGCAGATTGAAGTTCGCGATCGCCTTCTTGGCCCGCGTCACCACCGGCTGCTGGCCGGTGATGGCGCCGAGCTCGGCCACGGCCGCCTCGAGCGCCTTTGGGTTTTTGGACGCGTCCCCCATCCCGACGTTGAGCACGATCTTCACGAGCTTCGGAATCTCGTGCGGATTCGTCAGGCCGAACTGCTGCGCGAGCTTGGGGCGCACCCGCTGCTCGTAGAACTCGTGCAAGCGGGGCGGCGGCGCGGGCTCGGGCGGCGGGCCTTCAGGCTCGGCCGGCGCCGCCGGCTTGCCCTCGGCCGGCTTCTTGCCCTTCTGCTTATCCTTCTGTTTTTCCTTCTGCTTCGGCTTGGGCGCCGCAGGAGCGACGTCAGCGACCTGCGGCTCCTGACCCTGGGGCGTCGCCCCGGGGTCCGCCTGGCCGGCCTGCGTCGGTTCCTTCTCTTTCGTGTCCGCCATGGGCTATTTCGCTTTCACGCGCGGAATCGGCTGGCCGGACTTGACCGCGATCCGCTGCACGGTGCCATCCTTGTCCGCGCGCCGCCGGACGCGCGTGGGCTCCCCGGATTTGGGGTCGAGCAGCATCACCTTCGACGCCGCGATCGGCGCCGTCAGCTCGATGATGCCGCTCTCCTCGTTCGGGTTCGTGGCGCGCTTGTGCTTCTTCACGATGTTCACACCCTCCACCTCCACCCGGAATTCCTTGGGGAAGACGCGGAGCACCTTGCCTTCCTTCCCGCGATGCTCGCCCGAGATCACCCGCACCGTGTCGCCCTTGGTGATGTGCAGCTTGTGGCGCTCGGGCTCGCGGGCGTCGGCGCGCGCGCGGCTCTTCTTGTAGACGAGCGGCTTCATGTCAGATCACCTCCGGCGCGAGCGAGACGATCTTCATGAATCGCTTGTCGCGCAGCTCGCGCCCCACCGGCCCGAAGATGCGGGTCGCCCGGGGCTCGCCCTGGTCGGTGATGAGCACGGCGGCGTTCTCGTCGAACCGGATGTAGGAGCCATCCTTGCGCTTGGTCTCCTTGGCCGTGCGCACGATCACCGCCTTCACCACTTCGCCCTTTTTGATCTGGCCGGTGGGGATGGCGTCCTTGATCGTGACGACGACGATGTCGCCCAGCCCCGCGTAGCGGCGCTTGGACCCGCCGAGCACGCGGATCACGAGCGCCCGCCGCGCGCCCGAGTTGTCCGCGATCTTGAGAATCGATTCCTGCTGCACCACGGTCCCCCCTCCCTCGTCCCGCCGCTACTTCGCGCGCTCGACGATTTCGACCACGCGCCACCGCTTGGTCTTCGACAGCGGCCGCGTCTCGACGATCCGCACCGTGTCGCCCGCCTTGGCGCCCGTCTCGTCGTGCGCGGCGACCTGCTTGGTGCGGACGATCTGCTTGCCGTAGAACCCGTGCGCGAAGCGGCGCACGAGTGAGACCGTGACGGTCTTCTGCATCTTGTCGCTCACCACCACACCCGTCCGAACTTTGCGCCGCCCCCTCATGCCCGCTTCCTCTCTGCCAGAATGGTGTGGATCCGCGCGATCTCGCGACGCATGGCGCGCAGCCGCAGCGGGTTCTCGAGCGCCTCGGTGGCGCGGCGGAATCCCAGGCGGAAGCGCTCTTCGGTCAGAATGGCGAGCTGTTGCTCCAGCTCCTCGGTCTTCATCTCCCGCAGCGCTTCGGGCTTCTTCCGCGGCATCTCAGCGCTCCTCCCGCTTCACGAACTTCGACTTGATCGGCAGCTTGGCGGCGGCGAGCGCCAGCGCCTCGCGGGCCAGATTCTCGGCGATCCCCTCGAGCTCGAACATCACCCGGCCCGGCTTCACCACCGCGACCCACCCTTCGGGATTCCCCTTCCCCTTCCCCATCCGGGTCTCCGCCGGCTTCTTCGTGATCGGCTTGTCGGGAAACAGCCGGATCCACACCTTGCCACCCCGCTTCATCTCGCGCGTGAGCGCCACGCGCGACGCCTCGATCTGGCGATTCGAGATCCACCCCGGCTCGAGCGCCATGAGCCCGTAATGCCCGAACGCGACCGTGTTGCCGCGCGTGGCCATGCCCTTCGTGCGGCCCTTGAACCGTTTGCGGAACTTCACGCGCTTCGGCGCGAGCATCGCCTCCCCCTCCCCCTCGTCAGACGCCCGTCGAGTACGTCCGGCCCGACAGCTCCTCGGTCATCTCGCGCGTGAAGATCCACACCTTCACGCCGATGGTGCCGTAGGTCGTCTTGGCCGTCGACGTCGCGTAGTCGATGTCGGCGCGGAGCGTGTGCAGCGGCACCCGCCCTTCGTGGTAGCCTTCGGTGCGCGCGATCTCGGCGCCGCCCAGGCGACCCGCCGTCTTGATCTTGATGCCCTGCGCTCCCATCCGCATCGCGCTCTGCACCGACCGCTTCATGGCGCGCCGGAAAGAGATGCGCTGCGTCAGCTGATGCGCCACCGAGTCCGCCACGAGCTGGGCGTCGAGCTCCGGCCGCTTGATCTCTTCGACGTTGATGCCCACTTCCTTGCCGGTGAGCTGGGCGAGCTCGTCGCGCAGCTTGTCCACCTCCGCCCCGCGCTTGCCGATCACCACGCCCGGGCGGCCCGTGTGCACCGTCACCGTGACCTTCCCCGGCTTGCGCTCAATGTGAATGTCGGCGATGGCCGCGTGAGAGAGCCTGGTCTTCAAGTACTTCCGGATCAGGTCGTCTTCCTTCAGGAGCTCGGGGAAGTCGTGGCGCGCGTAATAGCGCGAGCGCCACGGCTTGATGATCCCGAGCCGGAACCCATAGGGGTGCGTTTTCTGGCCCACTTACCTGTTCTCCTTCTTCTTGGACTTCGTCGCCTTCTTTGCCTTCGTCGGCTTGCGTCTCTTCGCACCCGCCCTCACGGGCGGGGCTACGGCTTCCGCTTTCGCCCCGGCCTTGGCGGGCGAGGCCTTGGGCGCCCGGGACTCCGTGTCCCCTTCCACGTGGATCTCCACGTGGCTCGTGCGCTTCTTGATGGGTGTCGCCCGGCCCATCGCCGCCGGGGTGAACCGCTTGAGCGTCGGCCCTTCGTTCACCACCGCGTACTTGACGCGCAGCCGATCCACGTCGAGCGCCGTGTTCTCGCGCAGCGCCCGCTGCTCGGCGTTCGCGACCGCCGACTTCAGCACCTTATGGATCTGCTTCGCGGCCAGCTTCTTCGAAAACCGCAGGATGGCGTACGCCTGCGGCACGGCCTGGCCCCGGATCTGGTCGATCACGAGGCGCATCTTCCGCGCCGACTGGCGCACCGTCCGCTGGATCGCTCGCGCTTCCATGGCCTAGGTTGCCTTGGGCGGCGCTTCGGCGGCCGCGGCCGCGGCCTCTTCGCGCTCCTGCGCCGAGCCCTTGGCCGAATGCCCGCGGAACAAGCGCGTCGCCGCGAACTCGCCCAGCTTGTGCCCGACCATGTTCTCGGTGATGTACACCGGGAGGAACTTGTTCCCGTTGTGCACCGCGAGCGTGTGGCCCACGAAGTCGGGCGTGATGGTCGAGCGCCGCGACCACGTCTTGAACACCTTCTTCTCGTTCTTCTCGTTGAGGGCCTGGATCTTGACGAGCAACGATGGCTCGACGTAGGGGCCCTTTTTGACGCTGCGTCCCATGGTGTCTCCATTTCGGATTGCGGATTTCGGATTGCGGATTGGACGTCCGTGTTTCGAATCCGCAATCCGCAATCGCCAATCCGCAATTATTGCGTCGCTTTGCCCCGCTTGCGCCCCCGAACGATGAGCTTCGAGGACTTCTTCTTCTTGTGTCGCGTCTTCTTCCCCTCGACCTTGCCCCAGGGATTCGTGGGTGGGCGGCCGCCGGACGTCTTGCCCTCGCCGCCGCCCAGCGGGTGGTCGACGGGGTTCATCGCCACGCCGCGCACCCGCGGGTTCCGGCCCAGCCAGCGGCTCTTCCCGGCCTTCCCGATCGAGAGCAGCTCGTGCTCGGGATTGCCCACCTCGCCGATCGTCGCGAGGCACTCGCCGCGCACCATCCGCATTTCCGTCGAGCGGAGGCGCAGGGTCACGTAGTTGCCTTCCTTCGCCACCACCTGGATGCCGGTGCCCGCGGAGCGCGCGAGCTGGCCGCCGCGCCCGATCTTGAGCTCCACGTTGTGCACCGTGGTGCCGAGCGGGATCTCGAACAGCGGCATCGCGTTCCCGACCCGGATGTCCGAGCCCGGACCGGACACGACCGTATCGCCGACGGCGAGGCCCTTCGGAGCCAGGATGTAGCGCTTCTCGCCGTCCGCGTAGTGCAGCAGCGCGATGCGCGACGTGCGGTTCGGGTCGTACTCGACCGCCGCCACCTTGGCGGGAATGCCGAACTTCTCGCGCCGGAAGTCGATCCGCCGATACCGGCGCTTGTGCCCGCCGCCCTGCCAGCGGTTGGTGATGTGGCCCTTGTTGTTGCGGCCGCCGGTGCGTCGCAATGGCTCGAGCAGCGACTTTTCGGGCTCCGTCTTCGTCACGTCGGCGAAGTCGGAGACCGAGCGGAACCGCGTGCCCGGCGTCATCGGTCGAAACTGTCGGATGCCCATATCAGCCCTCGAACACGGCGATCGCGTCGCCTTCTTTGAGCGTGACGATCGCCTTTTTCCAGGCCGAGCGACGGCCCGTACGGCCGGAGAGACCGCCCGTGCGGCGCCGGGCGCGCACCACCAGGGTGCGCACGTCGGTCACGGTGACCTTGAACAGCGCCTCGATGGCCGCGCGGATCTGCGGCTTGGTCGCGGCCGTGTCCACCCGAAAGGCGTACTCCTTGCGAGCCTGGTAGGCCGCCGAGGATTTCTCGGTGATGACCGGGCTCACGATCAGACGGTGCTGGTCAGGCATCTGCGCTCTCCCCCTCCCCTTCGGCCTCCGCCGGCGACTCGCTACCCTCCAGCGCCGGGAGCTCGACCACGACTGCGTCCGCCCACAGGATCTCGTACGCCGTCGCATCGGCGAACCGCATCACGTGCACGTCGGGGATATTCCGCCCCGACAGGTAGACGTTGTGGGCGCTCGCCGCGCCGGCCGTGAGGACCAAGACCTTCTTTTCCGCGACCCCCAGCTTGCCGAGCAGCTCGGCCAGGGTCTTGGTCTTCGGCTTCTCGTACACGAGCGCGTCCACCACGAACAGGGCCTCTTCACGCGCCCGCGCGTTCAACGCGGACTTCTTGGCCAGCTGGCGCAGCTTCTTCGGAATCCCCAGCCGGTAGTCGCGGGGATGGGGCCCGAACACGATCCCGCCGTGCCGCCAGTGCGGCGCGCGGGTCGAGCCCTGCCGCGCCCGGCCGGTGCCCTTCTGACGCCATGGCTTCTGGTTGCCGCCCGAGACCTCGCTCCGGGTCTTGGTGTCGCTCGTCCCCTGCCGCTGGTTGGCGAGGTAGGTGACCACGGCCCGGTGCAGCGCGTGCTCGTTCACCGTGCCGTCGAACAGCGTCGCGGGCAGGCGCACGGACTTCTTTTTCGCGCCGGCGGCGGAATAGTGCGGCGCCTCAATCATGGCGGCTCGGGCCTCCCTGCTTGCGTACGGTCAGGAGCCCGTTCATCGGCCCCGGCACCGCGCCGCGCAGAAACAACAGGTTCCGCTCGGCGTCCACCTTCACGACGCGGAGCCCCAGCTCGGTGAAGTTCCGCGCCCCCATGTGCCCGGGCATGCGCTTTCCTTTGATGATGCGCGACGGATCGGTACCCGGGGCGATCGAGCCGGGCTTGCGGTGCCGCGTATTCCCGTGGGTTTCGGGGCCGCCGCCGAAATGATGGCGGTGCACGACGCCCTGGAACCCCCGACCCTTGGTCACGCCCGTGACCTTCACGCGGTCGCCCTCGGCGAAGATCGCGACGGTCACCGTCTCCCCGGCCTTGGGCGGTTCTCCTGAAGCGGGCGCGACCGGGAAGCTCTGCAGCACCCGCGGCGCCGTCTCGAGACCCGCCTTCTTCACGTGCCCCGCCAGGGCCTTCGCGGTCCGCTTGGGCTTCTTCGTGCCGAAGCCCAGCTGGACCTGCGACTGGCCCACCTGCACCACGGGGCACGGACCCGCCTCGATGACCGTCACGGGCACGTGGGTGCCTTCCGCGTCGAACACGCGGGTCATGCCGAGTTTCCTGCCGATCAGTCCGGTCATTACGGTCGTCCGTTATCCGTCATCCGTTGTCCGTCACTGCACTTTGATTTCGACATCGACGCCCGCGGGGAGATCGAGCTTGGTCAGGGCATCGATGGTCTGGGACCGTGTATCCAGGATATCGATCAGTCGCTTGTGCGTCTTGAGCTCGAACTGCTCGCGGCTCTTCTTATCGATGTGCGGGCTGCGGAGCACGGTCCACAGCTGCCGCTTGGTGGGCAGCGGGATGGGTCCCGAGACCTGCGCCCCGGTCTTCTCCGCCGTGCGCACGATGTCGGCCGCGGCCTGATCGATCAGGGCGTGGTCGAACGCTTTCAGCCGGATGCGAATTCTGCCAGCCATTGATTCTCCTATTTCAGAATCTTGGTGGCCACGCCGGCGCCGACGGTGCGGCCGCCTTCGCGGATCGCAAACCGCAGCTGCTCCTCCATCGCGATCGGCGTGATCAGCTCGATCGTCATCTTCGTGTTGTCCCCCGGCATCACCATCTCCACCCCCGCCGGCAGCTCCACCGTCCCCGTCACATCCGTCGTCCGCAGGTAAAACTGCGGCCGATACCCCTTGAAAAACGGCGTGTGCCGGCCCCCCTCCTCCTTCGTCAGCACGTACACCTCGCTCTCAAACTGCGTGTGCGGCGTAATGCTCTTCGGCTTCGCCAGCACCATCCCCCGCTCCACCTCGTCCTTCTCCACGCCGCGCAACAGCAGCCCGACGTTGTCCCCCGCCTGCCCCTCGTCCAACAGCTTGCGGAACATCTCCACCCCCGTCACCACCACCTTCTTATCCGTCCCAAACCCCACCATCTCCACTTCCTCGCCCACCTTTACCTTCCCCCGCTCGATCCGCCCCGTCGCCACCGTGCCCCGGCCCGTGATCGAAAACACGTCCTCCACCGGCATCAGGAACGGCTTCTCCACCTCCCGCTTCGGCACCGGAATGCTCTTGTCCAAGGCCGCCAGCAGCTCGTCCACCTTCCCCACCCACGCCTTGTCCCCCGCAATCGCCTTCAAGGCCGACCCCCGGATCACCGGCACGTCGTCCCCCGGGAACTCGTACTTGCTCAGCAGCTCGCGCACCTCGAGCTCCACCAGGTCCAACAGCTCCGCGTCGTCCACCAGGTCGCACTTGTTCAGGAACACGACAATCGCCGGCACGTTCACCTGCCGCGCCAGCAAAATGTGCTCCCGCGTCTGCGGCATCGGCCCATCGACGGCCGAGACCACGAGGATCGCCCCGTCCATCTGCGCCGCCCCGGTGATCATGTTCTTCACGTAGTCGGCGTGCCCCGGGCAGTCCACGTGCGCGTAGTGCCGGTTCGCCGTGGCGTATTCCACGTGGCTCGTCGCGATCGTCAGGATCTTCGTCGCGTCGCGCCGCCCCTGCGACTCCGACGCCTTCGCCACCTGGTCGTACGTCACGTACGTGGCGAGCCCCTTGTCCGCCGCCACCTTCGTCAGCGCCGCCGTCAGCGTCGTCTTCCCGTGGTCCACGTGCCCGATGGTCCCGACGTTGACGTGCGGCTTGGTCCGCTCAAATTTTGCCTTGGCCATGAAAACCTCAAAAAGAATAAATGCGTATCACAAAATCGTTGCACAAAAGCGTCGCACAGAATCGTCACGCAACACCGTCACGCCTTTGCGTGACGCCTTCGTGTTACGCTTTTGTGTTACGTCTCTGCTCGACGTCGTTTTTCTTTCCAAGCTCGCGACCGGGATTGAACCGGTGACCTCGTCCTTACCAAGGACGCGCTCTACCGACTGAGCTACGCGAGCGAGAGCGGGCGACGGGGCTCGAACCCGCGACCCTCAGCTTGGAAGGCTGATGCTCTACCAACTGAGCTACGCCCGCGCGCCGAGTGGTGGGGGAAGGATTCGAACCTTCGTAGGCTGACGCCGGCAGATTTACAGTCTGCTCCCTTTGGCCACTCGGGCACCCCACCTCGCCGGCAGCGCTCGCGTTCCCCCAAATCGGTTTTTCGGCCCCAGTGACAACGCACCCCGCGTTCCCAAAGCGCGGGGTGTGTGTGTTCCTCCGAACTCGAAAAGGGTCGGGGCAATGTTGTTCCTCTTCGGCAACGTGAGCTGACGAAGGGACTCGAACCCTTAACCTGCTGATTACAAATCAGCTGCTCTACCAGTTGAGCTACGTCAGCTGGTCGATGCTTGAACTTTCCAGACTCGAAGCTTAAACGGGGAGGGCCGCTAGTGCAAGGGTCGTGCCGTTAACGACTTAGACGAGTCGCCAGGTCGTCCCGGAGGGGGTGTCCTCGATCTCCACGCCCTTGGCCGTGAGCTCGGCGCGGATCCGGTCGGCTTCCTTGAAGTCCTTGGATCTGCGGGCTTTGTCGCGCGCCGCGATGCGGCCCGCGATCCAGCGCGCGAGCTCGGTGTCGACGGTCTTGGTGGTGGGCAACACGTCGAGCACCGCCATGGCCCGGTCGAGCACGCCGAGGGCCGCCGCGGCGCCGGACGCTCCGGCGTCCAGCGCGGCGTTCCCCTCGTGCACGAGCTCGAACAGCGCGGCGCAGGCGCGCGGCGCGTTGAGGTCGTCATCGAGCGCCGAGCGGAACTCGGTTTCGAACTTGGCAGCCAGGTCTGCGAGCCGCCCCTCACGTTTCCCGTTTCCCGTTTCCCGCTTCACGCGTTCGTAGAACTCTCCCAGGCGCTTCACTCCCGCCCCCGCCGCCGCGAGCGCTTCGTCGCTGAAGTCGAGCCCCTTGCGATAGTGCGTCTGCCAGAAGAGGAGCCGCACGGCCGCGGCGTCCACTCCCTGATCGCGCAGATCGCGCGCGGTGAGAAAATTCCCGAAGCGCTTCGACATCTTCGTGCCGCGCACGTTCAGAAACTCGCCGTGCAGCCAGAAGCGGGCGAACGGCTTGCCGGTGGCCGCTTCGGACTGCGCGATCTCGTCTTCGTGATGCGGGAAGATCAAGTCGACGCCGCCGGCATGAATGTCGAGCGTCTCGGTGCGGCAACACTTCCCGATCTGCTCGAGCGACATCGCGGAGCACTCGAGGTGCCATCCCGGCCGGCCCCGTCCGAACGGCGCGTCCCACGCCGCGCCGACCTGCTCGTCCGTCGGCTCGGCCTTCTTCCACAGCGCGAAATCGCGCGGGTCGTCCTTGGTGTACTCGTCGCTCGCGACCCGCGCGCCGAGCTTGAGCTCCCGCGTGTCGAGTCGCGACAACCGCCCATAGGTCGGGAACTTGGCGATGGCGAAGTACATCGAGCCGTCGTCGCCCTTGTAGGCCACGCCGCGCTCGAGCAGTCGCTCCACCAGGCGCACCATGGCGGGCACCGACTCGGTGGCGCGCGGGTAGACGTGCGCGGGCGTGATCCGCAGGTAGTCGCGATCCTCGAAGAACGCCTGCACGAACGGCGCCGTGTGCTCGTCGAGCCGCTTGCCCGCGGCCGCGGCGGCCTTGATGGTGCGATCGTCGACATCGGTGAGGTTCATGATGTGGAAGACGTCGTATCCCGAGTAGGCGAGGTGGCGGCGCAGCAGATCTTCGAACAGAAACGTCCGGAAGTTGCCGATGTGCGCGTGGTTCCAGACCGTCGGGCCGCAGGTGTAGAGCGTGACGCGTGGGGACGCGAGCGGCGCGAACGGCTCGACGCGACGGGTGAGGGTGTTGTAGAGCGCCAGGGTCATCGGTGCGGCTGAAACGTAGGAGCGGCCTCGAGAAGCGTCAACGCGCGCGCGGCCCGCGCGGGTGCAGCGCTACGTCGAGCGTCCACGCGCCGGGCGGCCGCTCACACACGACCGGGCCGCGGCGGAACACGAGCACCCGCGCCCCACGCCATCCACCGCGCGCCGCGTCACCCGGCGCGAGCAGCCCGCGGCGGACCAGGCGCGCCGCCACGTCCGTCACGACCAGCACCGGTGCGCCGTCATCGGGAAACACCCAGGCCGGGGACACGCGGGCGAGACTAGCCGCAACGGCGGCCGCAACCGGTATCGGATCGCCGCGAGCGAAACCGTAATAATCCGTGACCCGTGTGATCCCAGGCTGAAGCCTGGGCCCGGCACCACACTGTCCTTACAGGACAGCGACTCACCGGGCCCACCCTTCAGGGTGGGAACTATTTCGTGGCGAGCGCCTCTCTGACAATCGCGTCGACCAGCGGCGCCGAATCGAACCGCACCGGATCGGTCGCCGGCAGCCCGGTCGCTTCCGCCGCACGCGCGACCGCTTCCCGCGCCTGGGCCTCGCTCATGTCGAACGTGTTCAGGCAGATCCCGATCACTTTCGTCGGGTGGACCGGTGCGGCGGCGCGCTCGTAGATCTCCACGAGGTCCGGGAGCGTGGGGATCTTCACCCATGGCTCGCGGCCGTGGTAATCGCCGATGTAGTCGCGCGTCGCCTGATGGCACAGGATCAGCGCGTCGGGACACGAGCCGTGCAACAGCCCGAGCGTGACCCCGGAATACCCCGGATGGATCAGACTCCCCTGCCCTTCGACGAGGATGATGTCGGCGTCTTTCGCCGCCTCGAGCACCAGCCACTCCGACGCCCCGGCGATGAAGTCGGCCACCACCGCGTCCACCGCGATCCCCCACCCTTCGATGAAGATGCCCGTCTGCCCGGTGGCGACGAACCGCGTGCGGTGGCCGCGTTTGATCAGGGCGTTCCGCAGCTCGACTTGCGCCGTCATCTTCCCGACGTTGCAGTCGGATCCCACGGTGTGCACCACGTAGGCGTCGACCTCGGCCGCGAGCCCGTCCGCGACCGGGAGGTTCGCTGGGGGCTTGCGGGCGTCGAAGATGCGGACGCCGCGCTCCCGGGCGAGCCGCCCCAGCTCGGGGTCGTCCCCGATGAACGTGTGCAGGCCGCTCCAGATCTCGAGCCCATGCTCGATGGCGCGGCGCAGCCAGCCGCGCCACTCGGCCGGCAGCCGGCCGCCCATCGGCGCGATGCCGATCAACACCGCGGTGGCACCCAGGCCGAGGCCTCGCTCGAAATCCCCCACCACCGGGATCGTGCCGCCGAAGCCCAGCACGTCCTGGACGGTTTTCCCGGCGTGGCCGCGATCGAACACCCCGACGACCCGCTCGGGCATGTAGCGGATGCAGCAGTTGGCCGTCTTCGATGTCATCGGCTCGAACTGTCCGTCGGCGATGATGAGGAACCGGTGGTTGCTCCGCGCGACCATCAGACGGGGATCTGCTCCCTCGGCGCGCGGAACTCCGACGTCGTACGAAGCACCGCGGGCTCGAAGTGTTCGGAGTCGCCGTAGATCTCCCCTTGCACGATATGTCGCACGACCACCATGGTCACGGCGAGCACCGGCACCGCGACCACGAGGCCCACCACGCCGATCAGGGTCCCCATGGTCAACACGCTGGCGATCGTGAGGACCGGCGGCAGCGACACCTGGCGCTGCATGATACGGGGCACCACGACGTTCGCCTCGAGCACGTGCACCGCGACGCCGAGCGCGATCACCGCGAGCACGCGCAGCCAATCGCCCGTGCCCACGACAAACAGCGCGGGCAAGAGGGTCGACACGAGCGTTCCGAAGAACGGGACGACGGCGACGAGACCGGTGAAGATCCCGAACGCCAGCCAGTAGGGCACGCCGAGGGCCCACAGGCCGAGCGCGGTCAGGATGGCGAGCACCATCATGGCGAGCAGCTGGCCCACCACCCAGGCGCGCAGCGTGGCTCCCAGGTCATCGAGGATCCGCGCGGCAACGGGGCGGTGCTTCGGCGAAACGAGCGACCGGATCCCGTCGCGATACAGGCGCGGCTGGCGCGCGAGATAGAGGGCCATCACCACGACGCTCGCCCCCTCGACGAACAGCTTGCCCCCGGCGGTGACGTAGGGGAGGATCGACCCGCGCAGGAAGGCCGCGGCGTCGTCGATCAAGCGCACCACGATCCCGGAGGAGGGGTCCGCGAGCACGGTGCTCCGCAGGACGGGGTACTCCCGCGCCCAGCTCGCGAGCACGTTCTGGATATTCGTGAGCGTCTGGGGCAATCCCGACACCAGGGCCTGTGTCTGGTCGATGACGGGCGGGACGAGCAGGGCGCCGATGCCCACCACCGCCGCCAGCGTCGCCACCACCGCGGCGGTGAGCCCCATCCAGCGCACCAGGCGAAAGCGCCGTTCGAGCACGTCGGTAATGGCCGAGAGGTACACGGCGCACAGCACGGCGATGAAGACGAGGAGCAGCACCTCGACCACCCGGATGACGAACCAGATGGCCAGGGCGGCAACGAAGAGCGCCACGAACGTGGCGCCCGACAACCGCGACGAAGCGGACGGCTCAGTGTTCAGCGCTGGTGCTCGGGGCCGTCGTCATCCTCGACCAGCTCCGCCTCCGCCGCTCCCTTGCCCAGCTGCTTCGACTGCTCGGGAGATCCGGCCGGGAGCAGGCCCATCTTGCGCTTGAGCTCGATCAGCTGCTGATCGGCGTCCGCCCGCACTTCCAGGCTCTGGAACTGCTTCACGAGCGTATCGCCCGAGAGGTCTTCGTGCACCTCGGCCGCGGCGATCAGCTTGCGCTCCTCGTGCTCGATCTGCTCGGTCATGCGCTCGAACGTCTCGAACACGCTCTTGTCGCCGATCGACGACATCGTTTCCTGAATGCGCTTGTGCGCCTCGGCGCGTTTCTGCCGCGCGATCAGGATGTTCTTCTTGCGCTTCGCTTCCTCGATCCGGTCGTTCAGCTGGCGGAGGGAGAGCTTGAGCTTCTCGGTCTCCTCGCGGTGCTTGACCCACGTCTCGTGCAGCTGCACGGCGCCCTGCGCGTGCTCGTTATGGCGCAGCAGCGCCTGCTTCGCGAGGTCGTCCCGCCCCTCCTGCACCGCCAGCACCGCCCGGCGCTCCCAGTCCTCGGCGCTCTTCTTCTCCGTGTCCACCTGCGCCGAGAGGCGCTTCTCGTCCGCGATGGCCGCCGCCACCTGCTGCTTTGCCTTCGCCAGCTGACTGCGCATGTCGACGATCAGCTGGTTCAACATCTTTTCCGGGTCCTCGGCACGGTTGATCAGGTCGTTGATGTTCGACCGGATCAGCGTCGAGAGACGGTCAAAGATTCCCATGAGAGCCCTCGGTGTACTGGCGGGGCGTCACTGTCCCGCGCCCAACTTACGCTCCCGCCGCTCGGCGAGCATGCGCTCGGCGAAATCTAAGCGCTCGGCGAGCTCGGAGACCTGCCCCTGGAGGTGCGACACCTGCGCCTCCAGCTCCGCGACCCGCTGGGGATCGTCGCCCCCGGCGCCCCCGGCGCCTCCGCGGCGCTGCACCCGCGTCCTGATGCGCTCGGCGATCGCCTCCCCCACCGGTGTCCGCAAGATGCCGCGCAGCGCGACCGCCACCACCAGGATCACGACCACGGCGGCGATGATGGGCACCACCTCGTTGAACACGAGGTTCGGGTCCAACCCCGGGGGCATCGGGGGCATGGGGGTCTGCATCACGTAGACGCCGTACGCCTCTCGCCAGGGCCCAGTTTCCCCGCCTCTCCGTCCCGTCCCTTGGCCAGCAACCGCTCCGTAAAATCTACTCGCTCCGCGAGTTCCGCCACTTCGCGCCGCAGCTCTTCCACCGCCGCGAGCACGTCGCCCTGCCCTGTTACCCCACCTGCTTGGCTCTGCGCCTTGAGCTTCGCCAGGTAGGTCCTGCTGAGGATGAACGCGATCACGCTCCCGAAAAACCCCCCGAGCGCCACGATGGGTATCAAGACTTCCAGCTCACCCATCAGGTCCTCCCGTCCCCGCTCATTGGCTCGGTCCGATCCGCTGGCCCTCGCGGTTCTTCGCGAGCAGCCGCTCGGCGAAGTCCATGCGCTCGGCGAGCTCCGCCAGCTCGTGCCGCACGGCCTCGAGCTCCTGGTTGAGGGCGTCCTTGTGCTCGGCCAGCTCGGCTCGCAGCTCGCCGCCATCGGTCGACGGGCTCTTGCCGCGAATCCGGTCGGCCACCGCGCGGCCGATCGGCGAGAACGCGATCGCGATGCACGCGCCGCCTCCGAAAATGAGGATGATCGCGAGGACGCCTTCGATATCCATGGTCTAGTGCGGCCGCGCGATCCGCTGCGCGTCGCGGTCCTTCGCGAGCAGGCGCTCGGTGAAATCGAGCCGCTCCTCGGCTTCCGCCAGCCGACGCTTGAGCTCGTCGACCTCGGCGAGCAGCTGTGTCGTGTCGCTTCCGAGCACGACGCCATGCTTCGCGGCCTTCATGGCCATCCATTGCTCGTCCGTCTTCGACCACCCGCGGATCCACTCCGCGAGCGCCTTCCCCACAGGCCCCGTGAGGACGACCGTGGTACCGATGACGAGCGCGAGACCGATCATAGCGACTGCCGGGACCCACATTCCCATGCGACGGTTTCCTCCTCTTGGTGAACTTACCGACCTAGTCCCCCACCGCCAGCACCTTGCGCAAGTATTGGCCGGTGAACGACGCTTTCACCCGCGCCACGTCCTCCGGCGGCCCGGCGGCCACCACGGCGCCGCCGGCCGCACCCCCCTCGGGACCGAGATCGATCACCCAGTCGGCCGTCTTCACGACGTCCAGGTTGTGCTCGATCACCACGACCGTGTTCCCCTTGTCCACCAGCCGGTGCAAGACCTCGAGCAGCAGGCGCACGTCTTCGAAGTGCAGGCCCGTGGTCGGCTCGTCCAGGATGTAGAGGGTACGGCCCGTGTCGCGCTTGGCCAGCTCGGTGGCGAGCTTGACACGCTGCGCCTCGCCGCCGGACAGGGTGGTCGCCGACTGGCCGAGGTGGATATAGCCCAACCCTACGTCGTTCAAGAGCTCCAGTTTCGTGCGGATGCGCGGCTGATTCTCGAAGAAATCGAGCGCCTCCGCCACCGACATGTCGAGCACGTCGGCGATCGACTTTCCTTTATAACGCACCTCGAGCGTCTCCCGGTTGTAGCGTCGCCCCTTGCACACCTCGCACGGGACGTACACGTCGGGGAGAAAGTGCATCTCGACCTTCACGAGACCGTCCCCCTGGCACGCCTCGCAGCGCCCGCCCTTCACGTTGAAGGAAAACCGGCCCGGCCCGTAGCCGCGGATCTTGGATTCGGGCAGGTAGGTGTAGAGCTCGCGGATCGGCGTGAACAGGCCGGTGTAGGTCGCCGGGTTGGACCGCGGGGTGCGCCCGATGGGGCTCTGGTCGATGTCGATGACCTTGTCGATGTGGTCGAGCCCCTCGAGCCGCTCGTGCGCGCCGGGCATCACCTTGGCGCGGTAGAAGTGCCGGGCGAGGGCGCGGTACAGGATGTCGGTGACGAGCGTCGACTTCCCCGACCCCGAGACACCGGTGACCGCAACGAACAGGCCCAGCGGAAACTGCACGGTGAGGTCGCGGAGGTTGTGGTGTCGGGCGCCGACCACCGCCAGCAAGCGCTGGGCATCAGGAATGCGCCGCCGTGGCGGCACCGGGATGCGCAGCTCGCCGCGCAGGTAGCGGCCGGTGAGGGAGTCGGCGTGCTCGAGCACGGCCTGGACGGGGCCTTCGACGACGACTTCGCCGCCGTGCCGGCCGGCGCGGGGGCCCAGGTCCACCACGTGATCCGCGGACCGGATCGTCTCCTCGTCGTGCTCCACGACGAGCACCGTGTTGCCGAGGTCGCGGAGCTCCTTCAGGGTCGCGAGCAGCCGTGCGTTGTCGCGCTGGTGCAGGCCGATCGACGGCTCGTCCAGGATGTAGAGCACGCCGACGAGCCGGCTGCCGATTTGCGTGGCCAGCCGGATGCGCTGGGCCTCGCCGCCGGAGAGCGAGTCCGCGGAGCGGCCGAGGGTGAGGTAGTCGAGGCCGACGTTGCGCAGGAAGCGCAGGCGATCGTTCACCTCCTTGAGGATCGGCCGGGCGATGTCCGGGTCGAGGCCAGCCCGTCCGTTCCCGCGCAGCGGGATGCTCTCGAAGAACCCCAGCGCGTCCGTCACCGCGAGGTCCACCACGGCGCCGATGCTCTGACCGTGCAGCAGCACCGACAGGCTCTCCGGACGCAGCCGCTTGCCGCCGCACGTGGGGCACGGCTGCTCGATCATGTACTCCTCGAGCTGCTCGCGCACGCTGTCGGAGGCGGTCTCCCGGTAGCGCCGCTCGACGTGCTTCAGGACCCCATCCCAACCCGACTCGTACGCGCCGTGCCAGCGCTCGCTGTCGTACTGGAACGTGAGCGTCTTTCCAGGCGCCCCGGACAAGACGACCTTCTTCACGGCGGCGGGCAGCACCTGCCACGGCGTGTTCAAATCGAACTTGAATGCGCGGGCCAGACTCGGCAGGATGACCTTGCGCACGTAGCCGCTCGGCTCGCCCCACGGCAGGATCACCCCTTCCAGGATCGACAAGCTCGGGTCGCCCAGCACCAGGTCGGGGCTCACCTCGCGTCGGGTGCCGAGTCCCGAGCAGTCGGGGCACGCACCGAACGGCGAATTGAACGAGAACTGCCGCGGCTCGAGCTCGGGCAGCGACAGGCCGCACGTGGGGCAGGCATAGCGCTCGGAAAAGAGCGTGGACGTGCCGCCGCGCACCACCTCCACGGTCCCGTCCGCGGCCTTGAGCGCCGTCTCGATCGAGTCGGCGAGCCGCAAGCGGTCCGCCCGGCGGACCACGAGCCGGTCGACCACCACCGCGATATCGTGGTTCTGGCGACGGTTGAGCTTCGGGACCTGGGCCAGGTCGTAGGTCTCGCCGTCTACCCGAACCCGCACGAACCCCTGCTTCTTGGCGGCCTCGAACACGTCGCGGAACTCGCCTTTGCGGCCGCGCACCAGCGGGGCGAGGACCTCGAGCTTCGTCCCCTCCGGCCAGGCCAGCACCAGGTCCGTGATCTGCGAGGCGCTCTGGCGCTGGATCGGCGACCCGTCCTTGGGACAGTGCGGTGTGCCGAGCCGCGCCCACAGGAGGCGCAGGTAGTCGTAGACCTCGGTGATCGTCCCGACCGTGGAGCGCGGGTTATGGCCGGCGCTCTTCTGCTCGATCGAGATGGCCGGCGAGAGCCCTTCGATCGCGTCCACGTCGGGCTTCTCCATCAACCCGAGGAACTGGCGGGCGTAGGCGGAGAGCGATTCCACGTAACGGCGCTGCCCCTCGGCGTAGATCGTGTCGAACGCGAGGGACGACTTCCCCGATCCCGACAGCCCCGTGATGACGGTCAGACTGTCGCGCGGGATTTCGACCGTGATGTCTTTGAGGTTGTGCTCGCGGGCGCCTCTGACAACTAACGACTCACTGGACATAGACTCGTAGGCTAGAAGGCAGACGGGTTCCCGGTCAACTCTCCGAGCAGGTCGGGGGAGGTTGGGGAGGTTGGGGGAGGTTGGGGAGGCTGCTCCGCAGAGGTGCCAACCTCCTCTAACCTCCCACAACGTCCCGAGCCTTCCCCAACCTCCTTGCAACCTTGCTTAACCCCCTTCCGCTCCCTACGTTAGCCCTCCCCATGGCTCCGACCGCGCTCGTCGTGCTGACCACGCTCGCGAACGATGCCGACGCGCGGGCGCTCGTCACAGCCCTGGTCGCAGCACGCCTGGTAGCTTGTGGGACGCTCCTCCCGGGCGCCCGCTCGATCTACCGCTGGGAGGGACAGGTGACGGAGGAGGGCGAGGTCGTGGTCCTGCTGAAGACGGACGCGTCGAGGTGGGAGGCGCTGTGCGCCGCCGTGAGGGAACGGCATCCATACCAGGTGCCGGAACTGCTGGCGCTGCCGGTCGACCGGGGACTCGAGCGGTACCTGTCCTGGGTCACGCGCGAGGTGGTCGGATGATCCGCAAGCGCGAGCCGCGGTGGCAGTCGGCGGCCGAGCGGGCGCGCGTGGCAGCCGAGCTGATCGAGGAAGCGGAATCGCTCACCGAGACCAGCACCATCGCATCGCCGGCGGATGTAGCCCGCGCTGGGCTGCCTCCCCCGGTCACCGCGCAGCTGCCGTCGCCTCCACCACCCGCGGTGCCGGGAGACGTGCTGGCACCCGCCGGACCAAGGCCTGAGCCGACGCTCGACGACGCCATCGCGGCCGACCCGGACAACGTCTCGCTCTTGGTCGAACGGGCCGGCCTGCTGGCGGGCGCGGCCCACTACCGCGCGGCGCAGGCGGATTACGAGCGGGCGCTGCGCGTCGACCCGATCCAGGGGCAGGCGCTCACAGGCCTCGGCGTCGTGCTCTCGCGCCGCGGGTTGTGGAGCGAAGCCGTTCCCCACCTGCGGCGCGCGTCGGAGGTCGACCCCGGCCGGGCGGCCGCCTGGTTTTATCTGGGCGAGGCGCTCAATCACGTGGACGAGCTCGACGGGGCCCAGGCCGCGTACGAGCGCGCCGTCGAGCTCGAGCCGCGCAACGCGCGGGCGCTCTACGGCCTGGGGATTGTGCTCGACCGGCTCAATCGCCCGGACGATGCCACGCGGATGTATCGCCGCTCGCGGGAGGCCGCCGGCAGGTGATCCGCGTGGTCGTGGACGATCTCGCGTTCCTCGCGGCGGCGGCGGTCGTGCGTCCCGCCACGACCCGTCTCGATCCGACCACACCCGCCGTTCGCCGGCTGGAAACGGTGGGAGGCCCCAAGTTCACGCGCGGGTTGCAGGTGCAGAAGGAGCTCGCGGTGGGAGCGGCGGTGGTGACCGCGGGTGGAGGTGAGCTGCCGGCGGAGTTCGTCATCCACGCGATCATCCAAAGCGACACCGAGCCGGTGACTCGCGACGGTGTGGCGCGCGCGTGGCGCGCGACCCTGCATCAGGCGCAGGAGTGGGAGTTCACGAGCCTGGCGGTGCCGCCGATCGGCATCGGGGCCGGGAACCTCTCGGTCGAGGACACCGCCGCCATCATGATGCCGATCCTCAAGACACATCTCGCGAACGCCGCGTTTCCCGCGAGCGTATCCATCGTGGTGGAGACCCCCGAAGAGCGCGACGTGTTCGAGGCGGCCCTGCGCACGAGCGGGGCGGCCGAGTCATGACGCGCCGGTCATGGGCGGTCGCGATCCTGGGCGCGTGGGCCGCGTCGCTCGGGTGGCTCGTGAAGCGGGAGTTCTTCCGCCCCACGGGCACACGGCTGGCGGAAGCGGCGCTGAGCGTGCCGCCAGGCGCCGTCTACTATCGCCTGGACGTCGCAGGCCAGCAGGTCGGGTTCGCATCGTCCACGATCGACACCCAGGCGACGAGCATCGGCGTGACGGACATCCTCGTGCTCCGCATCCCGGCGCTCGGTGTGCTGCACCGGACCGCGGCCATGAGCCGCGCGAGCCTGTCCCGAACGCTGCGGCTCGAGCGGGTCGACGCCCGGTTCGACGGCGACCTCGGTCGCTTCGCCGCGCGCAGCCTCGTCGCGGGCGACACGCTGCTGACGGTGACCCTGCTCGCCGGCCCGGACTCCGAGACCAGCCACATCCCCCTGGCGCGCCCGATCGTGCTCCCGACCCTGTTGCCGCTGCGGCTGGCGTTTGGCGGCGAGCTGAAGGGCGGGAAGACCTATGCGAGCGTCGTGTTCGATCCGATCCTCCTCGCCGAGCACCCGGTGACGGTGCTCGTGGCGGCGGAGTCCACGCTCGTCGTCGCCGACAGCGCCGAGTACGACTCGACCGCCCTGGCATGGGTGCCCGCGCATTTCGACACCGTGCGGGCGTTCCGCATCGAGCAGCGCGAGGGGGAAGGGAGGGGGGGGATGACGACGCGCGCATGGATCGACGCGCAGGGCCATATCGTGCGCGCCGAGAACCCGGTCGGCTTCGTCATGGAGCGGACCGCGTTCGAGCTCGCGTACACGAATTTTCGACACCGGGATACGACCCGTCTGATTCGCGCGAGCGCCGCGCCGGGCCCGGGCGATGTGGTGGCGACGACCATGCTCGCCGCGCGGGCGCCGCTCCCGCGCGACACGCTGTCGGTGGTCCGCGTGCGGGTGCGGGGAGCGGCGCCCGAGGCGCTCGATGTCGGTGGCGGACGCCAGCAGCTGAGCGGTGACACCCTGGTGATCCGCCGCGAGGCCGGAGCGGCGCTCGTCGCCCGCTACCGTTTGCCGGTCCGCGACTCGAGCCTCGCCCGCTGGCTCGTCCCCGCGCCATTGATCCAGAGCAACGACCCCCGCCTCCAGGCGCAGGCTCGGCTGATCATCGGACCAGAGCAGGACGGAGCGACCGCCGTCCGGCGCCTCGCCACGTGGATGCACGCCCATGTGGAGCGACGGGTCACCGCCGCCGTGCCCAGCGCCCTCCAGGTGCTCGAAAAGCGGGTCGGAGACTGCAACGAGCACGCGGTCCTGTTCGTCGCGCTGGCGCGGGCAGCCGGTCTGCCCGCTCGGACCGTGGTGGGACTCGTGCCGGTGGACGGGCGCTTCTACTATCACGCGTGGGCCGAGGTGTACCTCGGTGACTGGGTAGCCGTGGACCCCATGCTGGACGAGGTCCCGGCCGGCGCCGCGCATGTGCGGTTCGGTGTCGGCGGTCTGGCGCGGCAGGCGGAGCTCGTGCGCCTGATCGGGCGCGTCAAGCTCGAGGTGCTATGATCCGACTGGAGAACGTGACCAAGCATTACGGCAGCTTCGTCGCCGTCGACGACATCTCGCTGGAGGTCCCGCGCGGCCTCCTCTACGGATTCCTCGGCCCGAATGGGGCCGGCAAGACCACGACGCTCCGCATCATCGCCGGCATCCTCCGGCCCACGAACGGGCGCGTGCTGCTGGGCGGCGACGACGTGCATCGGAATCCGATCCCGGCCAAGATGCGGCTCGGCTTCATTCCCGACCGGCCGTTCGTGTACGACAAGCTCACCGGAGTCGAGTTTCTGCGTTTCGTGGCCGGGCTGTACGGCCAGGACGGCGACGCGGTCGAGCGGCGCATCGCCGAGCTGCTCGAGGTATTCGAGCTGGTGAGCTGGAAGGACGAGCTGGTCGAAGCCTACAGTCACGGCATGCGCCAGAAGCTGATCATCTCGAGCGCGCTCATCCACCGGCCGCAGTGCATCGTGGTGGACGAGCCGATGGTGGGCCTCGACCCCAAAGCGGCCCGGCTGCTCAAGGACATCTTCCGCCAGTTCGTAGGCCGGGGCGGCACGGTGCTGATGAGCACCCACACGCTGGAGGTCGCCGACGCGATGTGCGACCGCATCGCGATCATCCAGCACGGCAAGATCGTCGCCGAGGGGACCGTGGACGACCTGCGCCGGCAGCATCGCGCCGGCGACGCGAGCCTCGAGGAGCTGTTCTTGAAGCTCACCGGAGGGGCGCAGGTCCGCGACCTGGTCGAGGTGCTGGGCGAAGGAGACGGGGGGCACGCGGCGTGAAACAGCCGTCGTTGTGGCGGGTGCTCGAGCCCAAGTGGCGCACGGCGCTGCAACGAATCCGCGAGGAGCGCTCGCGGGGCGGATCCGGGAAGCTGGTCACCCTGGTGATCGTCGGCGTTCTGTTCTGGCTTGCCGTCTACCTGCTGCTGTACCTGGTGCTGCGGCACTTCCGGGCCGACCCCGACCTGGGTTCTCTGCTGGCCGGGAAGGTGCTCGGCGTGGTGCTCCTTTCCTTCATTGCGATCCTCGTGTTGTCGAACGTCATCACGGCGCTGTCGAGCTTTTTTCTCGCGAAGGACCTCGATCTGCTCGTCTCGGCGCCCGTGGACTGGCTGCGCATCTATCTCGCGAAGCTGAGCGAAACGCTGCTGCACTCGTCGTGGATGGTCGCACTGATGGCGGTGCCGATCCTGACCGCGTACGGGGTGACCTACCGGGGCGGTCCCCTGTTCGTCCCCTACGCCGTGCTCACGATCTTTCCGATGCTCGTGCTCCCGGCCGTCGCGGGCTCGGCGCTCACGCTCGTGCTCGTGAACATTTTCCCGGCGCGCCGCACGCGCGATCTGCTCTCGATCGTCGCGCTCGGGGCGGCGGGCGTGGTGATCCTGCTGTTTCGGCTGATCCGACCGGAGCGGCTCGTCTCCCCGGAAGGGTTCCGCAACCTGCTCGACTTCATCGCGGTGCTGCGCACACCGACCTCGCCGCTCCTGCCGAGCGAGTGGGCGACGAAGGCGACCATGGGTTTCCTGCAGGGGGCCATCGACCCCCTGCCGCTGGTCTTACTGTGGACCACGGCCGCCGCGGCGGTCACGCTGGGCGCGCTGCTGCACCGCCAGCTGTACGCGACCGGGTTCACCAAAGCCCAGGAGGGGGCCGAGCGGTTCGTGCGCGGCGGGCTGTGGCGGTGGACGGTGGGCACGCTGCTCGCCTTTCTCCCGGTCGCCAAGCGAGAGTTCGTCCTCAAGGACATCAAGCTCTTCTTCCGCGACACGACGCAGTGGAGCCAGCTCATCCTGCTGGCGGTGCTCGTGGTGGTCTACCTGTTCAACATCAAGATGCTGCCGCTGCACCGGGGCGAGCAGGTGGGCTTCTTCTACGTCACCCTGGTATCGTTTCTCAACCTCGGGCTCGCGGGCTTCGTGTTGGCGGCCATCGCCGCGCGCTTCATCTTTCCCGCCGTGTCGCTCGAGGGCCGGCACATGTGGCTCCTGCGCTCGAGCCCGCTCGACCTGCGGGCGCTCCTCTGGTCCAAGTACTGGGTGGGAACGCTCCCCCTGCTCGCGCTGGCGCTGCTGCTCACCGGACTCACGAACGTGTTGCTTCAGGTCCGACCCTTCATGATGGTGGTGGGCCTGGTGACGATCTGCGGGCTCACGTTCGCGATCGCCGCGCTGGCGCTCGGCTTCGGCGCGTTGTACCCGCAGTTCGAGACCGAGAACGCAGCCCAGATCCCCACGTCGTTCGGCGGGCTGGTCTTCATGATGGCGACGATCGCGCTGCTCGGTGCCGTGATCTTCCTGCTGTGGCAGGCGGTGTACCAGTACGTCCGGGCCGTCTTCCTGGGGCAGCCGGTGGTGGTGGACGCGTGGATGATCGCGTGGTTTGCGGCGGCCGCCGCGCTGTGCGCAGCGGCCACGGCGGTCCCGCTCTGGGTCGGATTGCGGCGGATCGAGCGCTTCGAGTTCTAGCTAGAGGGGGAAGTTGAGCCCCGCCAGGACATTGAACGACGTGTTGTCGGCAAACACGAACTTGGCTTCGAGAAACGGCTTGAACGGGCGCGCTCGGCGGCCCTCCCAGCCCGCGAACAGGTTGGCGCCGGCGTCGCTCGCACCGCTGGCGTGCAGGTACGCGAACCCCGCGCCGAAATAGAACAGGCCGTACACGGTGGGCGGATGGTATTTCAGGTCGGCGTTCAACCGGAACAGGGAGCCGGTCTGGCCCGGATAAAACTCCGCCGACGGCACGAGCGCCCAGCGCCGCCCCACCGGCAGGTTGAGCTGGCCGCCGAGGAACAGGTGGTCGACGTTGAAGTCGTAGCCGACGCGCGGCCCCAGTCCGGGCCGATCGACCATCACGGCGCGCCCTCCCCGGATGCGCCGCTGTCCTTGTGCCGCCGTCGCCACGACGGCCAACCCCACGAGGACGATCCCGACGCGCGCTGAGAGTCTCGTCACACCGGCGCTCCCGGTTGAAGGTCGCACACTGATACGGGAGCGCGTCGCGAAAAGCAAGAGCCCACTAGGCGGCGACGCGCGCCCCACACGAATGGCAGTAATGGGCGTCGCGCTCGAGCGCCGTGCCGCACCGGGCGCAATAGCCGGGCGCGGTCGCGAGGCGGCGCCCGCACTCGGAGCAGAAGACGGCGTCCGCTTCGGGGCGAGGACCGTGGGTCGGACAGACGGGAAACGGGACACGGGAAACGGGAAACGGCGGTGCAGCCACGTTTCCCGTTTCCCTTTTCTCGCTTCCCGGCCGTTCGGCCCGTAGCGCGGTAAGAGCTTCGGCGGTGTATCGGTTCTTCAGCGCGTCGTAGTCTGCATCGGAGAGCTTGCCGGTCGCGCGATCGAACTCGATCTCTTTCAGCGCGCGGAGGGCGACGGCGCGCGGCGAGAAATCATCTTCGGGATCCTCCCCGTCACTCCCGTTTCCCGGTTCCCGATTCCCGTTTCCCGTTAGCTGGGGTCGAAAGATCGGCCGCAGCACGAAATACACGGCGCCCGCCGCGAGCAGGATCCCCGCGACCAGCTCGAGCACCGTGGTCAAACCGAGAGCCGATCGAGCTCGCCGCGCAGTCGCTCGAGCTCCTCGGGCGTGCCAGCGGCGGCGAGGGGTCGGGCGGGAACCGGGTCCGGCGCCGCCGTCCGCGCCCAGCGGCGCAGCACCAGGGTCAGGACCACGCCCGCCGCGATGATGGCCAAGGAGGGAACGAAGTAGCCGGCCAGGTTGAATCCGCGTTTGGGCGGCGCCATGAGGATCGCGACGCCATGCTCGCGCACGAACTGATCGATGATCTGGGGCCCTGTCATCCCCTGCGCTGCCAGGTCGACCACCTGCTCGTGCATCGCCGGGCTGACCGTGCAGGTGAAGTCCGTCGTCCGGCAGGTGTACACGTCGAGATTGCAGCCGCATGTGCAGTGGAGCTGCTTCTCGATCGCCCGGATGACGGCGTCATTATCGGCGGTGGTGACGGGCTCGAGGGGCCTGCCGGCGCGGGCCGGATCCCAGAGGCGGCCGGATGGTCCGGTGCCTGGGAGGGAGTCGGGGCTCTGAAGCGTTGCATGACGCCACGACGCCACGACGCCGAGGAAAGACCCGGCTCCGAGCGTCAGGAACGCACGGCGGTTCAGGTGTAGCTCGCCGTCGTGGCGTCGTGTAACGGTCATCGGTCCTCCCCCACCAGCCGCACCGCATACCCCGCCTGCGACCGTTTGGCGGCCGGCGAGCCTCCCGGCCACATCACGATCAGGCCCCCGAGGGCGATGATCATCCCGCCGTACCACACCCACCACACGAGCGGGTTGATCGTGAACCGGAACACCGCCTGCTCGGTGCCGTTGACCACGCCGCCGAGGACGACGTAGAGATCCTCGCGCAGATCGCTCCGGATGCCGACCTCGCTGGACGGCTGGAACGTCGGCCGACCGAGCCCGTCCACGTGCTGGCGTTTCTCGGGGGTGAGCACGCCGAGCCGTTTGCCGTCCCGGGTCACCTCGAGCGTCGCCGCGGTCACCTGGCGGTTGAGCGCGTCGTACTGCGAGATCCCGAGATGCGTGAGCCGGTAGGTCCAGCCGTACGGGCTCTTGATCGACGCGGACTCACCCGGCCGCAAGCTGGCCTCGGTCTCGGTCTTGAACGCCATGCCCGCGAACGCGACGAACAGGATGACGATGCCCGTGTGCACGATGTAGCCGCCGTACCGCCGGCGGTTGCGGGCCAGCAGGCGGCCGAGCGCCAGCGCATACCCCTCCCCGTACTGGCGATGCCGGGCGCGCGCCCCGCGGGCGAACTCCTGCACGACGGTGCCCGCGACAAACCCGCCCAGCGCCATCGCCATCAGCGCGTAGAAGTCCCGCATTCCCGCGACCAGCAGGATCAAGGCGGTGAACACGCCGACGGTGCCGGGCACGGCGAACTGACGCTGCAGGTTCGGGATCGAGGCTCGGCGCCAGGCGATGAGCGGCCCGATGCCGGTGAGCGCGAGCAGCGCGAGTCCGAGCGGGATGTTCACCTGGTTGAAGAACGGCGGTCCCACGGTCACCTTGGTCCCCTGGACCAGCTCGGACAGGATCGGGAACAGGGTGCCCCACAGCACGGAGAAGGCGATCCCGATGAAGAGCAGGTTGTTGAACAGGAAGCTCGCCTCGCGGCTCACCATCGACTCGAGGCGCGCCTCGGCCGCGAGCAACGGCAGCCGGCTCGTGTACAGCGCGAAGCTCGCCGTCCCCGCCACGATCAGGAACGCGAGGAAGAAATACCCGACGCTCGACTGCGTGAACGAGTGCACGCTCGAGATCACACCGGACCGCGTGATGAACGTGCCGAAGATCGACAGGAGCCACGACCCGATGATCAGGGCCAGGTTCCACTTTTTCAACATGCCGCGCTTTTCCTGGATCATCACCGAGTGGAGGAACGCGGTCATGGTGAGCCACGGCAGGAGCGATGCGTTCTCCACCGGGTCCCACGCCCAGTAGCCGCCCCACCCGAGCTCGACGTAGGCCCACCACATGCCGAGACAGATCCCGATCGAGAGAAACAGCCACGACAACAGCGTCCATTTGCGAATCGCGACCAGCCAGTCGGTGTCGAGCCGTCGGGAGAGCAGCGCGGCGATCGCGAACGCGAACGGGATGGTGATGGAGATGTAGCCGAGGTACAGCATCGGCGGGTGGAACACCATGCCGGGGTTCTGGAGCTGCGGGTTGAGGCCGTTTCCGTCCAGCGGCGTGTACGGCAGTCGCTGGAACGGGTTCGCGTGCCCGAACAGCATGACCGAAACGAAGAAGGCGGCGGCGAGCGACACGACGCCCGCCACGTAGGGGAGGAGCTCGCGATGGTGGCGCGGCGTGAGCACCAGCGCGAGCGACCCGAACACCGACAACACCGTGGCCCAGAAGAGGAGGCTGCCCTTTTGGCCTGCGTACAGGGCCGACCAGGTGTAGAAGATCGGCAGATTACGGCTCGTGTAGGCGGCAACGTACTCGACGTTGAAGTCGTGCTGGAACAGCGCCCACTCGAGCGAAACCACGGCCACGAGGAGTGCGCCGCACATCGCGAACACGGCGTGGCGGGCGCTGTGCGCGAGGTCGGCACGACCGTTGAGTCCCCCCACGAATCCCGCGAGCGCCCCCCAGACCCCCACGAGCAGGGCGAGCCACAGGGCCAACGTGCCGAGCAGAGTCATCTACGCTTTCGGCACCGCTTCGTAGCGCGACCCGCACTTGGCGAGCACGTTCGTCGCGTAAATCACGCCGTCCCGCTTGAGCCGACCCTCGACCACGACCTCCACACTGTCGGTGAACGTATCGGGCGGCAGGCCGTGAAACACGACCGGATAGCGGGCGCTACCGTCGGTCACCTGGAAGCGCAGCGTCTGGGTGGCGACGTCCCTGGACACGGTGCCCGGCACCACGCGGGCCCCGACCTTCATGCCGACTTCATAAAAGGAAGGGTCGACCGCGATCTTCTGCGTCAGCTCCGTCGGCGTCAGGAAGTACTGGCCCGTCTGCTTCACGCCCGATGCCATGAGGTAGCCGACCGAGCCGACGATCAGCACCGCGCCGACGGCGAACTTCGTTCCCGCGTTCATACGCTCAATTATACCTCCCGGCGCCGCGCCTGCTCCAACGCCCAGCGCACCGCCTCTTCCGGCCGCTCGACACGCGGAATGTCCACACTCGGCATGAAGGAATCATGCAGCCCCACCACGGGCGTCTCGATGCGGCGCGCCAGGGCGATTTCCGAGAGCGTGCCCCAACCGCCTCCGATGGCGATCAGGGCGCCAGCCGCACGCACGATCAGCGCGTTGCGCATCTCGCCCATTCCCGTCGCGAGCGCGACATCGATGTCCGGATTCGCTGCGGCCGGATCGCTGCCCGGGAGAATGCCGACGGTGAGCCCGCCGGCCTGCTTCGCGCCGCGCGCCGCCGCGGCCATCACGCCGCCGAGCCCGCCGCACAGCAGCACCGCTCCCTGCCCGGCCAGCAGCCGTCCGACGGCGGCCGCCCACTCGGCTTCCTGCGGCGTGCACGTGGCGCTTCCCACCACGGCGACGAGGGGGCCCCTCACCCGCGTCCCGCCGCGTCCCCGAACGGCGGCTGCTCGAGACCGCGGTCGGTCACGAACCCGCTGACGTAGCGCGCCGGCGTGACGTCGAAGGCGGGATTGAGCGCGGCGGCGGCGGCCGGCGCGACGGGCCGCCCCGCTACCGTCTTCACCTCCTCGGGGCCGCGCTGCTCGATCGGTATGCCGTCGCCGTCGGCGAGCGCAGGATCGATCGTCGTGGAGGGCGCGGCGCAGTAGAACGGCACACCGTGATGCCGGGCCAGCACGGCGAGCGAGTAGGTGCCGATCTTGTTGGCGAAGTCGCCGTTCGCCGCGATGCGGTCGGCGCCCACGATCACGAGGTCCACTCGCGCCTGGCGCATCAGCAACCCGGCGACGGCGTCCGCGATCACGGTGCAGGGGATCCCGGCATGCACGAGCTCCCAGGCGGTGAGCCGGGCGCCCTGGAGCACGGGCCGCGTTTCGTCGACGAAAACGTGCAGCCGTCGCCCCGCTTCGTGAGCGAGATAGATAGGCGCGAGCGCGGTCCCGATCCCGCCGGTGGCGAGCGCTCCGGCATTGCAATGGGTGAGCACCTTCGCGCCGTCCGGGAGGAGCGGCAACCCCGCCTCGCCGATCCGCCGGCACATGGCGCGGTCTTCCTCCCAGATGGCCGTCGCCTCGGCCTGGAGGCGCTCCCAGACCGCCGCCCCTCCCCACGTCCCAGGCGTCCCCCTCGCGACCCGCGCCATGCGGTCGAGCGCCCAGCGCAGGTTCACGGCGGTGGGCCGCGTGGCCCCAAGCAGCCGCACCAGCTCGTCGACCCGAGCCAGGAAGCGTTCGCGCGGCGCCGCCCGCAGCTCCCGCGTTCCCGCGACGAGGCCCATCGCGGCCGCGATCCCGATGAGAGGCGCGCCGCGCAGCTGCAGCGTGCGGATCGCTTCCGCCACCGCTTCCCCACTCTCCAGGTCGCGCTCGATCTTCGCCTCGGGCAACGCGCGCTGGTCCACGATGCGAACGGCGCCGGAGGGAGACCAGGCGATGGCTTGGACGGGCATGGGATCAACATAACGCGGAAGTGGGAACTCGGAACGCGGAACATCAAGGCGAGGGCCGGCCCGCCTGTTCCGCCTTCCGAGTTCCGACTTCCGCGTTTTCGTTGTACCATTTCGCCATGAGCTACCAAACTCTCCTCTTCGAGATCAAAGACGGCGTCGCGCTGATCACCATCAACCGCCCCGACAAGCTGAACGCCCTGAACAACCAGGTGGTGGACGAGCTGGCCGACGCGGCGGAGCGCGTGGCCACCGAGGACGCGATCAAGGGCGCGATCCTCACGGGTGCCGGGCCGAAGGCGTTCGTGGCGGGGGCGGACATTGGGGACCTCGCGAAGCAGGGCCCGTTCGACGGGAAGGCCCGGGCGCGGCGCGGCCAGGCGATGCTGCGGCGCTTCGAGACCGGCGGCAAGCCCGTCATCGCCGCGGTGAACGGCTACGCGCTGGGCGGCGGCTGCGAGCTCGCCATGGCCTGTCACCTGCGGATCGCGAGCGATGCCGCGAAGTTCGGCCAACCAGAGGTCAAGCTCGGCATCACCCCGGGGTATGGCGGCACGCAGCGACTGCCGCGGCTGGTCGGCAAGGGTAACGCCCTCCGCTTGATCCTCACCGGCGACATGATCGACGCCCACGAAGCCCACCGCATCGGCCTGGTGAACGAGGTGGTTCCGGCGGCGGACCTCCTGGCGACCGCGGAACGCACGCTGCGGGGTATCCTCGCGATGGGCCCGCTGGCGGTGCGCCTCGCCCTGGAGGCCGTGGACCAGGGGCTGGAGATGACGCTGGATGAGGGATTGCTGCTCGAAGCCAATCACTTCGGCCTCCTCGCGGCGACCGAGGACATGAAGGAAGGGTTGACGGCGTTCCTGGAGAAGCGGCCGCCGCGCTTCCGCGGCCGATGAGAGTAAGTCTTGCCACGACAATAACTTCTGGGTATTTTTAGTGGGTTATCTGGGGCACTCGCGGCGCCGCCGCGCGGCGCCACGGGGTACCCCGTGGCGCTTCTTGTAGGGGGGGACCCATGGCCGAACGGAGGCGCGGAGGGGGGAAGCCGACGGGGGTGGGAGAGGCATTGCGGGCCTATCTCGCCAAGGCGGGGCTCGCTACGCGGCTCGCGCAGGCACAGGTGATTCCCGACTGGCCCGGGCTGGTCGGCCCGCAGATCGCCCGAGTCACGGCGCCCGAGAGCGTGACCCCCGACGGGACGCTGTTCGTGCGGGTCGCGACGAGCCCCTGGATGACCGAGCTGCAGCTCATGGGGCCGCAGATCATGGCGGCGATCAACGTCGGCCGCGGCGCCGGACGGATCAAGACGATCCGCTGGCTTCTCTCTCAGTAGAGGGTTATGGCGAAGGCAAAACCTCGCGCGTCGAAGGACAAGAAGGACAAGGGGAACGGCGACTACCAGGCCGACTCGATCCAGGTCCTGAAGGGCCTGGAGGCGGTGCGGCGCCGCCCCGCAATGTACATCGGATCGGTGTCCGGACGCGGGCTCCACCACCTCGTGTACGAAGTGGTGGACAACTCGGTGGACGAGGCGCTGGCCGGCTACTGTACACAGATCGACGTCACCATCCACGCCGACAATGCCATCACGGTGGTCGACAACGGCCGCGGCATCCCCATCGACATCCACAAGACCGAGAAGAAGCCCGGCGTCGAGGTGGCGCTCACGGTGCTCCACGCCGGGGGGAAGTTCGACAAGAGCACCTACAAGGTCTCGGGGGGCTTGCACGGCGTGGGCGTGTCGGTCGTGAACGCGCTGTCTGAGAAGCTCGAGGTATGGGTCGACCGCGACGGCAAGCGGCATTACATGGCGTTCGAGCGGGGCGAGACCAAGAAGAAGCTCGAGGTCATCGGGAAGGCGAAGGGCACCGGCACGACCGTTTGGTTCAAGCCCGACACGAAGATCTTCACGGAGACGCGGTTCGACTACGCCACGATCGCCACTCGGCTGCGCGAGCTCGCCTTCCTGAACAAGGCCCTCACGATCACGCTCAAGGACGAGCGCAAGGGGCAGCAGAAGGAGGAGACGTTCTTCTACAAGGGCGGCCTCGCCGAGTTCGTGAAGCACCTGCTCGGCAACCGCAAGTCGCTGCACCCCAAGCCGATCGTGTTCGAGACCACGCGAGAAGGGGTCGTCGTCGAAGGCGCGATTCAGTACGACGACGGCTACAACGACAACACCTTCTCATTCGTCAACAACATCAACACCCACGAAGGCGGCACGCACCTCACAGGCTTCCGCTCTGCGCTCACCCGCACCATCAACGAGTGGGCGAAGAAGGACGGCCTCCTCAAGAAGGAAGAGTTCACCCTTACGGGGGACGACGTTCGTGAAGGACTGACCGCGGTTCTGCACGTCAAGGTGAAAGACCCGCAGTTCGAGGGGCAGACCAAGACCAAGCTCGGCAACTCCGAGGTCGAGGGGATCGTGAAGAGCGTCGTGAACGACGCCCTGGGCGACTTTTTCGACAAGAGCCCGAGCGTGGCGCGCACCATCATCGCCAAGGCCGTGAGCGCAGCGCGGGCACGCGAAGCGGCGCGCAAAGCGCGCGAGCTCGTCCGCAAGAAGAGCGGGCTCGAGGGCGGACTGCTTCCTGGGAAGCTCGCCGACTGCTCGGTCTCCGATCCCAAGCTTACGGAGCTGTATCTCGTCGAGGGCGATTCCGCCGGCGGCTCGGCCAAGCAAGGCCGGGACCGCACCTTCCAGGCGATCCTCCCGCTGCGGGGCAAGATCCTGAACGTCCAGAAGGCGCGGATCGACAAGATTCTCTCGAACGAAGAGATCCGGACGATCATCACGGCAATCGGGACCGGCGTCGGCGAGGGCTTCACGCTCGACGACGCGCGCTACCACAAGATCATCATCATGACGGACGCCGACGTGGACGGCGCGCACATCCGGACCTTGCTGCTCACGTTCTTCTACAAAGAAATGAAGTTCCTGATCGACGCGGGCTACATCTACATCGCGCAGCCGCCGCTATACCGCGTCGCCAAGGGCAAGGAGGAGTTCTACGCCTACGAAGAGAAGGAACGGGACGCCTACGTGAAGCGCCTCAACAACGGCGAGGCGGGCCACGGCACCGTCCTGATCCAGCGCTACAAAGGGCTGGGGGAGATGAACCCCGACCAGCTGCGCAACACCACCATGGATCCCGCGCGCCGCACGCTCCTGAAAGTGACCATGGAGGATGCGTTCGAGGCGTCGCAGTTGTTCGAGACGCTGATGGGCGACGAAGTGGAGCCGCGGCGGAAATTCATCGAGGAAAACGCGAAGTTTGTGCGGAACCTCGACGTGTAAGAAGTGGAAACAGGATACGAGAAACGGGAAACGTGGCTTACGTGTCCCGTTTCCCCTTTCCCGTTTCCCGTGCCAGTTCCTCGGTGCCGTCTTTCGAGACGCGATGTGAGACGAGCGGCAACGGTTTCTCGGTGAGCTTGTCGCCGATCACGATTGCCTGCTCCAGCGCCTCGAAGCCGAGCTTGATCCCCGCCGGATCCCTGGCGAACACCGAGGCGATCGGCTCCCCCGCCGGGATTTTGTCGCCGGGCTTCACCGTGATGACGAACCCGACCGTGGGATCCACCGCATCGTCGACGGCGAGACGCCCGCCCCCCATCGCGACGACGGCCCGGCCGACGACCTTCGGCTCCACGCGCTGGACCACGCCGGTGCGGGGCGCGTTGTATACCTCCACCTCCTGCGCTTGCGGGAGCACCGAGGCATCCTCGACGACCTTGGGGTTGCCGCCCTGCGCCTCGATCACCCGCTCGAACGTCTCGGCGGCGAGCCCCGACCCGAGGGCGTTCGCGAGGCGCTGGCGCGCCTTCTTGGACGTCTTCTCCACACCGGCCGCGAGCAGCATCTCGACGCCCAGCGCGTAGGTCACCTCCATCAGATCCGCCGGCCCCTCGCCGCGCAGCGCGAGGATCGCCTCCTCGGTTTCGAGGGCGTTGCCGCAGGCGCGCCCGAGCGGGCGGTCCATGGCGCTGAGCAGCGCGACGGTGGGGCAGCCGCGATCCTCCCCGAGCGCGATCATCGTCTGCGCGAGCTCGAGACTCTGCTCGAGCGTCGGGAGGAACGCGCCGCTGCCGCGCTTCACGTCGAGGACGAGCGCGTTCAGCCCCTCGGCGAGCTTCTTGGACATGATGCTGGCGGCGATCAGCGGAATCGCGGCGACGGTGCCGGTCACGTCCCGCAGCGCGTACAACCGGCGGTCGGCGGGGGCAATCTCGGGCGTTTGCCCGATCATCGCGCAGCCGAGCCTCATCACCTGCGCCCTGGCCTCCGCGAGCGAGAGTCCCGTGCGGAACCCGGGGATCGCCTCGAGCTTGTCGAGGGTGCCGCCGGTGTGGCCGAGCCCGCGTCCCGACATCATCGGCACGGCCACACCACACGCGGCGACGAGCGGTGCGAGTACCAGCGAGACCTTGTCGCCCACGCCGCCCGTCGAGTGCTTGTCGACGCGCGGGGTCGCCCACGAGTCGAACGTGAGCCGCTGGCCCGAGGCGAGCATCGCGTCCGTCAGGGCCGCGAGCTCCTGGCGCTCGAGCCCGCGGAGCAGCACCGCCATGAGCAACGCCGACATCTGGTAGTCGGGGACGCGGTCGGCCGTGTAAGCCGCGACCAGAGCGGACCACTCCTCCGGCGTGAGCGCGCCGCCGTCGCGCTTGCGCTCGATGAGGGGCACGACCAACATTACCGCCCTCCCTTTTCGCGGAGCCTGCGATGCGCGGTCCCGGGTCCCTGCTGATCTGCCTCGCCGTTCCTGTGCTGCTCGCCGGCCAGGCGCAGCCCACGGTGGCGGAGCACATCGCGCTCGGCGACAGCGCGCACGCGGCGCTCGCGCCGCAGCAGGCCCTGGGACACTATCGCGCCGCGCTCGCCCGCGATTCGACCAACTACGCCGCGCTGTGGAAGGCGGGGCGCGAGGCCGTGGACATCGCGAAGCAGATCGCCGGCAAGGACGACTCCTCGAAACAGGTGCGGGACAGCCTCTACGCCGCGGCGCGCGCCTACGGGGAAGCGGCGGTGCGCGTGAACCCGAACGGGGCGGACGGGCATTTCACGGTCGGCCAGGCGCTGGGCCGGCTGTCGCGTACCAAGGGCGGCAAGGAGCGCGTCCGCTTTGCCAAGCTCATTTACGACGAGGGCATGAAAGCCCTCGAGCTCGACTCGACGCACGACGGCGCGAATCACCTGCTGGGAGCGTGGCATGCCGAGGTCAAGCGGCTGTCGGGGTTCCAGAAGTTCTTCGCCAAGGCGCTGTTCGGTGGCGGGTTTCTGGACAAGGGCAATTGGGAGGACGCCCAGCGGTACCTCGAGCGGGCCGTGGCCCTGAAGCCGCAGAATATTTTCCACCGCCTCGAGCTCGGGGAGGTGTACGTCGACGTCGGCAAGTACTCCAAGGCGCGCGAGCAGTTCACCGCGATCGACCCCCTGCCCATCGCCGACGTGCTCGACCACGAATACAAACGGGAAGCCAAGCAGATCCTCGACGACATCAAGGGCGAGAAAGACGAGACCTAGCGCCGGCCCATCAGGCGCTCGATCTCGGCCGTGGTCTTGGGCGCCTTGGCGGAGAGCCACTCCGCCCCGGTCACGGTCACCAGCACGTCGTCCTCGATCCGCACACCGAGTCCCTCCGGCGCCAGGTAGATGCCGGGCTCGATCGTGAAGACCATCCCCGGCTTGAGCGGCGTGCTGTAGTCGCCCACGTCGTGCACGTCCATGCCCAACCAATGTGACAGGCCGTGAATGAAATAGGCATCGCACGTCTGCGCGCCGCACAGCGTGCCCGAATGCGCGCGCATGTAGTCGCGCGCGATCCGGTTGAGCTGGGCGATGGTCGCGCCGGGACGGGTGGAATCGAATGCCGCCTGCTGGGTCGCCAGCACGAGGTCGTAGATCGCCTTCTGGCGCGGCGTGAACTTCCCGTTCACGGGGAATGTGCGCGTCACGTCGGCGGTGTACTGTCCCCATTCCGCTCCGGCGTCCACCACGATCAAGTCGCCGTCCCGCGTCTGGCGCCGGTTGACGTCGTAGTGGAGCGTGGTGCTGTTGGGACCGCTGCCCACGATCGACGGATAGCCGAGGCGATCCGCGCCGTTCCTGCGGAACTCGGCCTCGAGGGCGGCCTCGATCTCGTACTCCCAGGCGCCCGGCCGGGCCGCCTGCATCGCGGCGACGTGCCCGAGCCCCGAGATGTCGATCGCCTTTCGCATGCGGGCGAGCTCATCGGCGTCCTTCACCAGCCGCAGCGAGTCCACGACGGGACGCAGGTTGCGCACGTCGCGCCCGACGAAGACGAGGTCGCGAAGCCGCGGCTCGTCGCGGGTCGCCTGGTCGAGGGGCACGTAGAGGGGGCCGCGCACGCGGGCCAGGAGGGCCGAGAGCACCGGATCGAGCGAGTCCGTGGGGAGGACGCGCGCGATGCCCGTGAGGCGGGCCGCCGTGCTGTCCGGCCCGAGGCGGAGGCCGGTCCACCGCTCCTGGAACGGGTTGCGCGGCGGCAGGAACAGCACGGTCTCCGGGGCGCCGCCGCCGGCGATCAGGAGGAGCCACGCGTCCTGGGTCTCGAGCTCCGTGAGGTAGAAGAACGTGTTGCTCTGGCGGAAGTCGTTGTCCTGGAGGTAGTCGCGCTCGAGCTCGCGCTCGTGGGCAGCGGGCACCAGCACGACCCCGCGGCCGATGCGGGCCAGCAGCGCGCGCCGCCGGGCGGCTACGCTCGCCGTGTCGACGGGGCGGCCCATGCCCGGCAACTCCGGCACCGGCGTCCAGGCGCCGAGCGGCGGCGCGGGGCTCGCGCGCCCTTGCGCGGCGAGCGTGGGCACGACGACGCAAGCAACGAGGATGAGCATTCGCATGGGCTCCGAAGCTATCGCGCGCGCGCGCGCGCGGCAACTTGACGCCGCCTCCGCCGGGGACGCAAACTACGCCATGACTTTCCTCTCCGCTCTCGAGGCGCGCGTTGCCGAGCTCGAGCGCGAGCGCAAGCATCTGCTCGCCGTCATCGAGATCCTCAAGGAAGTCTCCACGTCGCTCCACTTCATCGACATCCTCCAGGCCATCGCCCGCAAGCTCGGGGAGGCGTTCGGGCTGGACCGCTGCTCGATCTTTCTCGCCGAGCGCGGGGGCCGGTCCGTGCGGCTGGTCGCCTCGTACGAGGACCCGACCATTCGGAACTACGTGGTGGACCTCGAGCGCTACCCGGAGCTGAAGCGCGCGATGCAAGGGGGCGAGACGGTGTTCATCCCCGACGCGGCCACCGATCCGAGCTTGAAGCACGTCAAGAGCGAGCTCCTCAGCCGTCGCGTGAAGTCCATCACGGTGGTGCCGATCACGTGGCGGGGGGTGGCGATCGGGGCGATTTTCCTGCGCACCTTCCGCGACGGCCCGACGTTCTCCGACGACGACGTGCGATTCGTGCAGGTGGTCGCCGCAATCACCGCGCAGGCGCTCCGCAACGCCCATCGCTACGAGCACCTGGCCCAGCGCCAGCAAGAGACCCGCGAGACGATGCGGCGCATGGAGCTCGAGCGGGTGGCGCTGCTGTCGTTCCTGCGCCGCCTGCTCGCGGCGTTCGGCGAGCGCGAGGGCGCCTGGGCCGAAGGGCTCCTGCCGCGGGCCTCGGCCGACGAGCTGGACCGGCTGGTCGGCGTCGCGATGGCCGTCATTCAAGAGGAAGCCAAAGGTCGGTGACGGGTCCTGCCGCACGAGCCGCCGAGCTGCGGCGGCTCCTCGAGCGCGCCAACTACGCCTATTACGTGCTCGACAAGCCGGAGCTGTCCGACGCCGAGTACGACCGCCTGTTCCGCGAGCTGCAGGAGCTCGAGGCCAAGCATCCCGCGCTCCGCACCCCCGACAGCCCTACGCAACGCGTCGGCGCGGAGCCCGCGACGGCGTTCCAGAAGCACCGCCACCTCGTGCCGATGCTGTCGCTCGCCAACGCCTTCAACGAGGCGGAGCTCGCCGAATGGGAGAATCGCAACGCCCGGCTCGTCCCGGAGGTCCGCACCGCGGGCTATACCCTCGAAGTCAAGATCGACGGCGCCGCGGTGAGTCTCACGTACGAGAAGGGGTTGCTCGTCGTCGGCGCGACGCGCGGGAACGGCCTGGTCGGCGAAGACGTCACCGCCAACCTCCGCACGGTGGTGGACGTTCCGCTGCGGCTCCGGGGCAAGGGCTGGCCCCAACGGATGGAGGTGCGCGGCGAGGTGTATTTCTCCAAGTCGCGTTTCGCGCAGCTCAACCACGAGCGCGAGCAGGCGAACGAGCCCACGTTCGCGAACCCGCGGAACGCCGCCGCGGGATCGCTGCGCCAGCTCGACCCCAAGATCACCCGCAGCCGCGGCCTGCGGATCTTCTGCTTTCACGTCGAAGCGCCGGGGCAGAAGCTCCCCGTCGCGACGCAGCACGAGCTGCTCGAGCAGCTCACCGCGTGGGGATTCCCAGTCGAAACGCATCACGCCCTCGTGCCCGATCTGCCGCGCGCCAACACGGCCATCGCCACGCTTGAGCAGGCCCTCCCCGCCCTGGACTACGGCGCCGACGGCGTCGTGGTGAAGGTCAACCCGCTGAAGCTGCACGCCGAGCTCGGCACCGTCGGCAACCGCGAGCCACGCTGGGCCGTCGCCCGCAAATTCGCGCCCGAAGTCCAAGTCACGAAGCTCAAAGAGATCCGGATCAACGTGGGACGCACCGGCGCGCTCAACCCGTACGCCGTGCTCGAGCCCGTGGAGATCGGAGGCGTCACCGTCACCACCGCCACGCTCCACAACTTCGACCTGATCGAGGCGAAGGACATTCGCGAGGGTGACTGGGTGGAAGTCACCCGGGCGGGGGAGGTCATCCCGCAAGTGCTCGGGCCCGTGCGCGACCGCCGCACCGGGAAGGAGCGAAAGTTCAAGCGCCCGGAGCGCTGCCCGGTGTGCCACTCCAAGGTCGAATACCCGTCGGACGAGGTGATGGCGTACTGCTCCAACGTCTCGTGCCCCGGACGGATCCTCGAGAGCATTGTCCACTTCGCCGCCGTGATGGACATTCGCGGCCTGGGGTACGAGCGGGTGCGCGCGCTGCTCGACGCCAAGCTCATCAAAGACGTCGCCGATCTGTACGAGCTGACGCCGATGCAGCTGCTCGCGCTGGAAGGGTTCGCGGAAAAGTCGGCCCAGCAGCTGGTGGACGCGATCCAGGCGTCCAAGAAGCAGCCGCTCTCGACGCTGCTGAACGCGCTGGGCCTCCGTCACGTGGGCGCGCAGGTGGCGAAGCTCCTCGCCCGCCACTTCGGCACCATGAAGGCGCTCCGTAACGCCTCGGTGGAAGAGATCAGCAACATCCGCGGCGTCGGGACGGCGATCGCCGAAGCCGTGGCGGGCTTCTTCGACGAGACCAAAAACCGCAAGCTGCTCGACCGCCTCGACAAGCTCGGGCTCACCTTCACCGAGCCAACCGCCGCCGAGCGGAAGGGCCCGCTCGCCGGACAGACCTACGTGGTGACGGGCACCCTCCCGTCACTCTCCCGCGCGAAGGCGGGCGAGCTGATCGAGGCCGCGGGCGGGCACGTGGCCGACAGCGTCTCGAAGAAAACCACGGCCCTGGTGGTCGGTGCGGACGCGGGGTCGAAGCTCGAGCGGGCCAAGGCGCTCGCCATCCCCATCATCGACGAGGCGGAACTCTTGCGCCGCGCACGGGCCAAACCCTAAGTTGGCGTCCCAGATGAGCGCCCCCCCATCCATCGCCGCCGCGACCGAAGCGCTCACGATCGGCCGCGCCGCCCTGCGGCAGCTCCACGACAGCCTGCTCCGCGACGCGCCCGACGCCGCCGTCTCCATCCTCCAGGAGGTCGGGTTCGCCGCCGGCGGGGGCGTATTTCAAGCGTTTTGCGGCTGGCTCCCCGCCGAGACGGGCGTCGCGCGGCCCGCCGACCTCGACGCCGGCCGGCTGAACGACGTCCTGTCGACGTTCTTCCGGACGACGGGGTGGGGCGCGGTCAGCGTCGCGCCGCTCGGCCACGCCGCGCTCGTCGTGGACTCGAGCGACTGGGTCGAGGCCGCTCCCGGGAGCGCGCAGGAGCCGATGTGCTTCTTCTCCGCGGGCATGCTGGCGGAGTTCTTCGGCCGGCTGTCGGGGGAGCCCGTCGCGGTGATGGAGGTCGAGTGCCGGTCTCGGAACGACGAGCGGTGTCGCTTCCTGTCGGCATCGCCGGATACCCTGAACGAGGTGTACGAGCAGATGAAAGAGGGGAGAGGCTACGAAGAGGCGCTTCGATAGTCTTCCGTCATCAGTCATCCGTTGAATCACCCCGAAGCCGAGATCCGCGAGATCGTCAACCGCGAGACGCGCGCCTGGGATACTCAGGACGCCGACCTGCTCGTCTCCTGCTTCCATCCGGCCATGGTCTGGCCCTGGCCCCCCACGGCACAATCGCACGATCCGATGACGTGGGTCATGGTGTGGGGTCGCTTCAACGCGGCGCGCTGGCGGCGGGGGTGGCAGGAGCTGTTCGACACCCACACCCTGGTCCACAATCGGCGCGACATCAAGAAGATCGTCGTCTCGGCGGAAGGCGACGGCGCATTTGCCGTCGTGGACATCGATACGCTGTGGCGACACACGCAGACGGGCGTGGAGCAGAACTGGCAGGGGCGGACCTGCAAGATCTACACGCAGGTCGGCACGCAGTGGAAGATGATCGCGCAAACGGGAGTGCTGCAATACTGAGGTTCGGGAGGTTGGCGGAGGTCGGTGGAGGTTGGTGGAGGTTGACCCCGCTCACCGCCGCGCCACGCTCACCCCGTCAAAGCGCACGGACGGCGCCCACCGGGACCCCGTCCAGCGCGCGTCGTTCCCGAAGCCGGCGACCTGCTTCCACAGCTCGTACGCGTTTCCCGCGACCGCGGCATCCTTCACGCGGCCCGTGATCTCGCCACGCTCGATGCGGTACGCCAGCGCGACGGGATGACTGAACGCCCCGCCGATCACATTCCCCTGCCCCACGCCGATCAGCTCGTCCACCAGTAGGCCATCCGGGATGTCTCCGAGGAGTCCGCCGCCTAACTGTAGGGGCGCAGCATGCTGCGCCCCTACAACGTTCGTGACCGCCCCTGTTTCGTTCATCACAATATTCGTGTATCCCGGCACCGGTTTCCCGAAGATCCCGCGAGTCCCGTGTCCCGTGCTTTCGGTCTTCGCGCGCGCCGCCGTCTCGAGGTCGTAGATGAACCGTTGCACGACGCCGCGTTCCACGAGACACACGGTCCGGGAGGGCACGCACTCGTCGTCCAGGGGACGAGACGCGGTGCGACCGACGCGCAGGGGATCGTCGGCGAGTGAGAGCCGGGCGTCGAACACCTGCGCGCCGACTTTGGCCCCCAGGGGGGAGATGCCCTGCAGCACCGCTTTGCCAGAGAGGGCCTGCGTCACGGGAAGCATCAGCGCGGAAAGGCCGGCGGGGGTGAAGACGACGGGGAGGGCGCCTTCGGGCGGCACGACCAGGCGCAGCGCATGATCGAGCCGCGCGTTGATCGAGGCGACCAGGGCCGCCAGCGCCTCGTCCGAGGGAAGATCCGCTCCCTCGAGCGCATCCGAGACCACGAGCACATCGTCGCCGGCGATGCGCCACACGTCGGCGCTCACGCCGCATGCCGTGCCGCCATACTCCCCCCCAGCCCCGGCGGTGTTGGCGACCCGCGTCGCCGTCGTTTCGCGCTCGATCGCGACGTTGACCCGGCATCCCTCGCGCTCCAGCCGGGCCAGGAGCGCGCGACCGATGCCGATCAGGTCGTCGAGGGACGCGTTCGCCGCGCGGTCGAAGAACGTCCCCACAGTGGGAAAGGAGGTCGATGGGGGGCCCGGAAACCCGAGCTCCAGTGCCTCGCCCAGTTCGGCCGACGCGAGCGCGCGTTCCAGTAGGGGCGCCGCATGCTGGGCCCCGACATCGCTTCCGCCCACCGCAGTCGTTCCCGCGACGCCCACCCGCCCGCGGTGACGGACCCGGAGATTCGCTCCGGCTTCTTCGGTGGTAGCGGCAGACTTGAGTCGCCCCCACTCGAACGCAACCGTCGTTCGCTCGAAGCGACGCCACAGCGCATCGGCGCCGCCGTCGACACGGCGCTGGGCCAGCTCGACGAGCGGCGCGATCACGCCTCCCCCACCCCCCCTACTTCGCCGCCGACCAGCGCCTCCTCGATGCGGACGTGTGGTGCCCCTTCGGTGACCGGGAGGGGGTACTGGCCCGCCTTCCCGCACCCGCCGCCCATCTGGTTCCAGCGAAAGTCGGCGGCGATATGATCAATGCGGTCGAGCGTCTGGAACAGGTTCCCTGCGAGGACGACGTCCTTCACCAGCTCCGCCACCCGCCCGTCGCGGATCATTCGACCGTAGGCCGCCGTGAACGAGAAGTTCTCGAGCATGGTCTGGCCGCCGAACGCGCCGCAGGCGTAGACCCCGAGTCTCACGTCGCCGATCAGATCCTCGAAGCTGCCGCCCCCCGGGACGCCCGCGATATAGGTGTTCGTCATGCGCACGATCGGCGCGTGGCGAAACGATGTCGCGCGCGCGTTGCCGGTCGGCCGCTCGCCCATCGCGGCGGCGGTCTCGCGCGAGTGCAGCCGCCCGACCAGGATGCCGTCCTTGATGAGGGTGGTGTCCTGGGTTGGTGTTCCCTCGTCGTCGAACGGGAGCGTCCCGCGCAGCCCGGGGGCCGCGCCGTTGTCTCCCACGGTGAGCACCGGCCTCCCGAAGCGGCGGCCCAAGGTCATCATCTCGCGCGCCTGGGGGTTCTCGTACACGAAGTCCGCTTCGGAGAGGTGCCCGAACGCCTCGTGGATGAACACGCCGGCCAGCTCGGGATCGAGGACCACGGGATACGTGCCGCCCTTCACCATGGGCGCGTCGAGCAACTCGACGGCCCGCTCCGCGACCTCGCGGAAGCCGGCCGCCTTGTCCTGCACCGAGTTCCAGCCCCGGCGCAGCCCGATGGACTCGAGTCCCTTTTCGATCGTGCCGTCACGGCGCGCCACTGCGGTCCCGGACAGCGTGATTTCGGGCCGCAGCTCGTGCAGGATGGTGCCCTGCGAGTTCACGTACCAATACTCGCGCACCTCGTCGCGGTACAGGGCGAGCGTGTCGACGATCCGGTCGCTCACGGCGAGCATGACGCCGTTGTACGCCTCGAGCAGCCGCTTCTTCTCAGCGATGGGCACGCCGCGCACGTCTCCGTCGAGATCGAGCAGGGCGTCGGCCTGGTGGGGGGAGACGTCGGCGAGACGGATGGGCGGCTCCACCGGCACGGCGCGCGACAGGTCGCCGGCGCGCGCCACCATCGCCGGGAGCCGATCGAGCGACGTGAAGGAGGCGACCCCCCAGCCGCCCCCGGCGTGCAGCGCGCGCACGAAGCCGCCCTGGTCTTCGCTCGCCGTGGCGGAGTCGAGCCGCCGGCCGCGGAAAGTCACGGCCGTGCTCCAGGTGCGTTCGACGCGGATTTCGGTGTAGTCGGCGCGAGAGCGGGCGAGCGCCGCGGTCAGCCGGTCGATCAACCGCCGAGTTCCTTGAGCTTCACGGCGTAGTCGGGCCGCATGACGATCTCCCCGTCGATGATGACCTCGCGGTCCCAGGGAAGAATGATGAAGTTCTCGGTCGCGAGCGCGTGGAAGTCCGGCCGGAACTCGCCGGTGCGGAACGAGACGGCGGTCTTCACGGCGGCGGGCTTGAGCTCGCGCACGGCGTTGAGGGCGAGCTTCATGGTGGCCCCGGTGTCGCAGGTCTCGTCCACGATCAGCACCCGCCGGCCCGTCACGAGGCGCGTCGGTCCCGCGATGACCACCGGTCGCCCCCCGGTCTCCGTGCGGGTGATGGCCATGGAGGCGAAGTCGCGCTGCAGGATGCTCGCCACCACCGCCCCGGGGATCACACCCGCCCGAGCGATACCGATCACCACCTCCGGGTCATATTCCCGAAAGATCTTGAGCGCCAGCGCCCGGCACATCTCGCCGAAGAACGGCCAATCCACCTCGAGGACGCCGTGCGGCTGCTTGCGCGCGGCGCGTGCGTCCCGGGGCCGCGAGGCCTGTGGGGGCTGCGCCGGCGGGGGCGCGCGGGGCGGGCGCGGGGGCGGGGGCGGGGGCGGGGGCGGGGCAGGCATGGGGTGTGAAGCTACATTGCACAGTCGCGCGGCCGCAAGCTATTTTCGGCCCATGGGTTTCTGGCGCCGCCTGTTCGGCGGCTCGGGCGCCGACGACATCAATCCCCAGCGCCTCGATTATCTGAACGAGGCGCTCGCCCTCGAACGCCAGGGCGACTACGACGCGGCCCTCACCTCGTACCGCCTGGCGCTGCGCGACCACCCCCACGACGCGCGCATCCTCCAGAACATGGCGATCGCATTCACGAAGACGCGGCGCATCGACGAGGCGATCCGCCACTACCGGCGCGCGCTGGAGCTCGACCGTGAGCTCGCCGGCGCCCACTACGGGCTCGCGTTCCTGCTCCTCAAGCGCGGCGACCCGGACGGCGCGGCGCAGCACCTGCGCGCGTTCCTCACGCACCCGCCCAAAGGGCCCGACGCGCAGAAGTGGATCGAGCACGCGACACAGGCCCTGCGCGACCTCGGCGCCTCCGGACCCACTCAAGCCGCCGCGGCGGAGGCGCCCTGACCAGCCGGCCCCCCCTCCCCCGGTCCCCGGGGAGGGGGAGGGGGGGGAGCTGGGTCGGCGGCGTCTTGGTGCTCGCGGCGGCGCTGGCCTGCGGTAAGTTCGGCCCCGGTGACTTGAGCCGCACGATTGCGATCGAGATCACCGCCCCGGACAGTCTCGAGGAGTACGACACCATCACCCCGCACGCTCGACTGCTCGACGGTCGCGGCGACCCGGTCGCCGCGACGATCGCCTGGTCCTTGCCCGACAGCGCGGACACCGTGGCGCTCACGCTCATCGACACGAACACCGGCACAATCACGGTGAACCACACCGGCCTGACCGGCCGGCTGCTCGCCCGCTCCGGCGGGTTCGTCGGCAACCCCGTCTCGATCCGCACATTGGCGGCGGCGGATACGCTGTTCGCGACGTCACTCTCGACCGTGGATACGGTCGCGCTGCCGGCCGACTCGGTCTCCGACTCGCTCAAGGTCGAGGTGGCGGACACCATCGAGTCGGCGAGCGGCGGGGGCTCGCTGACGGTCGGCCTCGCGGGCCGGCCCGTGCTGTACTCGATCACGGAGCCGGTGTCCCCAGGCCCCGTCACGCTGGTCACGAACGACTCGACCCACAGCCCGGTCACGACCGACACGGTGACGACAGGCGCGTCCGGAATTGCCTTCGTCAAGGTGCGACTCCTGGGTCCGCCCGTTCCCGACAGCGTCGTCGTGCAGGCGATTGCCCGGCGCGCCGGAGGAGACACGGTGCCGGGCTCGCCCGTCAGCTTCGTCGTGAGGTTCCGACCATGAGCGCCTCGCCTCGTACCCTGACGGAGCTGTTGTTCGACGCGGCGGAGCGCTACGCACACCATGCAGCCGCGTTCCGCTACAAGGCCGATGGCGCGTGGCACGACCTCACCCATACGGAAGCGGCGGCGCGGGTGCACGCGCTGTCCCTTGGCCTGCGCGAGCTGGGACTCGGGGTCGGCGAGAAGGTCGCGATCCTCGCGGAAACGCGCCTCGAGTGGGCCCTGACCGACTACGCCTGCCTGTGTGTCCGTGTCACCGACGTGCCCATCTACCCGACCCTCCCCGCCAATCAGGTGGAATACATTCTGCAGGACGCGGGGGTGGCGGCGGTGTTCTGCTCGACGGCGACCCAGGTGGACAAGATCCGCGCCGTGCGCGGCGCCGTGCCGTCGCTGCGCCACGTGATCGTGTTCGACCGAGCCCCGGGGGCGCCAGGCGACGGCGTGCTCACGCTCGCCGAGGTGGAAGCCCGTGGCCGGGCGGCCGCGGCCAAGTACCCTCGCTTCAAGGAGGAAGCGCTCGCCGTACGACCGGACGAGCTCGCGACCCTGATCTACACCTCGGGGACGACCGGCCAGCCCAAGGGGGTGATGCTGACGCACGACAACATCTGCTCCAACGTGCGGGGCGCCGTGGAAACGATCCGCGTCAGCGACGACGACAGCTGTCTCGCCCTCCTGCCGCTCTCGCACATTCTCGAGCGGATGGTGGACTACTACTTCCTCCACGTGGGCGTGACCATCAACTACGCCGAGTCCGTGGACGCGTTCGCGCAGAACCTTCGGGAGGTCCGGCCGACGGTTGTGGCCGCGGTGCCCCGCGTCTACGAAAAGGTCTACGCGCGGGTGCTCGAGAATGCGATGACGGGCGGTGCGGCGAAGCGCCGCATTTTTCAGTGGGCGAAGCGCGTGGGCGAGCGGTGGGCGGCGCATCGCTTGGCCGGCGTCGGCGTGCCCCTGGGGCTCAAGCTCACGCACCTGATCGCGGACCGACTGGTGTTCTCGAAGCTGCGGGCGCGCACCGGCGGACGGATCAAGCTGTTCGTCTCGGGAGGCGCACCGCTCTCGGCCGAGATCGGGCGGTTCTTTTACAGCGCGGGCCTGCCGGTCATCGAGGGGTATGGCCTGACGGAAACGTCGCCGGTGTTGACCCTGAATCCCCTCGCGCGGCCGAAATTCGGCTCGGTCGGCAAGGCGATCCCGGGAGTCCAGATCCGGATCGCGGCCGACGGCGAGATCCTCGCCAAGGGTGCGAACATCATGCAGGGCTACTACAACAAGCCGGCGGAGACTCGCGAAGCGATCGATGCGGAAGGGTGGTTCCACACGGGGGACATCGGTGAGCTCGATGCTGACGGCTACCTCAAGATCACCGACCGGAAAAAGGACCTGTTGAAGACCGCCGGCGGGAAGTATGTCGCGCCGCAACCGATCGAGAACACGGTGCGGCTGAACAAGTTCGTGGCGAGCGCCGTCGTGCTCGGCGACCAGCGCAAGTTCCCCATCATTCTCGTCGTGCCCAACCTGGAGCAGCTCGACCGGTGGGCCAAAGAGCGGAATCTCGCTTACACCTCCCCGGCCGAGCTCATCCGGCTCCCCGATGTCAAGGCCAAGATGGAGCGCGAGGTGATGGGGGGCTTGCGCGACCTCGCCAAGTTCGAGATGCCGAAGAAGGTGGTGCTCATTGCGCGGGACTTCACCATCGAGTCCGGCGAGCTCACCCCGTCCCTCAAGGTCAAGCGCCGTCAGGTCGAGAAAAACTACAAGGACCTGATCGATCGGGTGTACGCGGAGGCCGATCCCACCGCCGCCGCCGTGGAAGGCTGATCAGCGCCGCTCGCCAACGAACAGGCCATGCCCGAGGACCAACCGCGCGAGCCCGGCCGGCGCGGCGATCTGCTCGCTCTCGACCACCAGCCGCCGCCCCGGGAGTAACACTCGGCGCGCCTCGGCGAGCCACTCGGGGCCCAGGCGGTCGGGTCCGACGACCGCAGCCCGCACCACCGTCTGTCGCAGCGGAATCATCGTCTCGCAGGCGAGCAGGCTCAGCACCGGGAGCTCCTCCACATCGTCCGGTGCGTTGACACCCACAAAGTGGACGCCGCCGATGAGCGCCGCGAGCCCCACCGCGTGCCGGGCGGCGGAGCCGAGCAACAGGACATAGCCGCCGGGGCCGCTGAGATCCAGGAGCGCTTGGAGAGATGCGGCCTCGACGGCGGGAAACGGGAAACGGGAAACGGGAATGGTGGCTCGGTCGTCCTGCACGTTTCCCGTTTCCCCTTTCCCCTTTCCCGAGAAGTGCGCGATCCCTTTCACTATGGGGAATTCCCGCTGGCAAATCGGGCATCCGAGTGTCCCCGACCGCACCATCCGCCCGAGCATTTCGCCCGTGGACATCACGAGATACCCCTCCTCGTGCCGCTCCGGGCAACGGAGCATCTCCGTCAGCTCAATGTGCACTCGAGCCGAACTCCACCCACGTGACGCGGTCCGCCTCGACGCGGACGCGACGCGTCATCCGCCGGCCGCCCACCACGACCGCGAGCGTGTACTCGCCGGGCTCGACATCCGAGACGGCGAAGTGCTCCCGGTAGTCCGGGTCCGGGTGCGTGTGCTCGCCGTACGTTTCGGCGTAGGAGTAGGGCGTCTCCTGCGGCTCCGCCTTGACCAGCCCGTACACGCGCACCTGCGGCGCCGGCCGGCCTGGCGCGTCCCAGACCCGCCCCGCCACGATCCCCGTGCCGGGCAACGGACGGATCCAGAGCTCGGGATTGACGGTGTACTTCGGATAGCGCTCGTTCGGATCCACGATCAACGGGACGGAGTCGACCGGCGCGGCGTGGATCTCCAGATGCAGGTGATCGTTGGTCGCACGGCCGGTGTTGCCGACCAGCGCAATCACGTCACCGGCCTTGACGCGCTGGCCCACCGACACGAGGAGCCGCGCGTTGTGGTAGTAGGTGGAAAAGATGAACAGCCCCTTGAGCTTGCGGTCGTGACGGATGGCGATGGTGTTCGCCCCGCGCTCCGCCGGACCCGCGAACACGACCACACCATCGCCGATCGCCCGCACCGGCGTACCGTTGGGGTTGTTGAACTCGACCCCCTGATGCTCTTGGAAACTGCCGCCCATCGTGGAGCCGTAACGGTACGTCTGATCGATGTACGGCTGGTCGGTGAGGGCGATGGGACGAGCGAACCAGGTGTGTCGTGTGCCGTGGGCGTCCGTGTCGGGCCGCTCCTGGTAGGTGACGCCCACGAGAGTCAGCCGTTGATCGATGCGGCAGGTGCCCACACCGGTGGGTCTCCCGGCGGCGTAGACTCCGGGCGCGAGCAGCAACAGCGCGCTGACGCTGCGGGTCATGTCGCAGACGTTGAGCGCGTCGCCGTCCTCCGCGTACACACCGTCGCGCGTACCGGCAAACGCATGCGCCGGCCCCCCGCGGACGAGTGCCTCGACCGGGGGCAGATCCACACGGCAGCCTCTTACCACGGGGGCGATCGGGCAAGACGGATTCCCCCGCTTATCGAGCCATGCGCTGCGTGTGGGATCGAGCCGGTACAGCCCTCGTTCGGTCCCCACCCAGACGAGACTCCCGGTATCGGGAGCGAGCGCCCGCACGCGGTTGACACACCCGGCGCCGGGGGGAGGGCACTGCACGGGCGCGGGGTACTCCGTCCAGGTGCGCCCGCCGTCGGTCGAGCGCGCGAGCCCCCGCAGGTGGCCGGCCCAGACGCTGCCGTCGGCGCCGCGGGCGAGCGCCAGCACATAGGGGCTGCGCAACCGGCCCCACGGATGGGACGCCGTGACGTCCCCCCCCGAGTCGGTGACCTCCGCCCACGTCGTGCCGCGATCCCACGTCAGTCTGATGCCGTCGGCCGTGCCCACGTACACGGTGTCGCCGCGCGTGACGATGCCGTTGGGCGCGACATATTGCCACTCGGGCCCGAGCTGCTTGAACTCCCAGTTGGTCCAGGTCTTGCCCCCGTCGGTCGACAGGCCCCACCCATTCCCCACCGTGCCGTACCAGATCTCCCCGTTCGGTCCGAACCCGAAGGCGTGGACGAAATCGAAGGAAATCGTCCGCCCGGTCGTGTCGCTCGAGTGCTTGATCTGCTCCCAGCTCCCTGCTCCCTGCCGTAGGACGAAGATCCCCTGTCCATAGGTGCCGACCCAGACGGCATTGTCGGGCGCTCGGGCCAGGGCGAGTACGTGCACGCCGAAGCCGGTCGTGTCCGGCAGCGGGGGGAGGGTTTGGGCGCGGGCGAGGATGGGAGCGCAGACGACCACGAGGCTCGCCAAGAACGACTGCCGCATTTGCCTCAACCTCGCAGCGAATACACGGTGGGCAGCAACCGGATCTCCGTGACGTCGACGCGCGGGGCCCGCGTGACCGCGAACAGCACCGCCTCCGCTACGTCGCCCGCCTGCAGCATCGCGCTGCGCTTGGTGAATCCGGGCCGCGCGTCGGGGTCGATCGGGTCCCAGATCGGCGTGTCCACCGGTCCCGGCGAGACGATCGTCGTGCGCACGCCCGTGCGCGCCAACTCGGCCCGCAGCACCTCGTGCATGCCGCGCAGGCCGAACTTGCTCGCGGCGTAGGCGGTCGAGCCCGTGAACGCGACGTGGTCGGAGATGGAGCCGATGGTGACGAGGTGACCGGTGCCGCGCCGCACGAGGTGGGGGACGAGGGCGCGCGCCAGGAGAAACGGGGCCACGAGATTCACGGCGATGGTGCGGGAGAACTCGTCGGGCGTCGTCTCCGCGACCGGTTTGACGAAGAAGATGCCCGCGTTGTTCACCACGATGTCCGGGACGCCCCGGTCGGTCAGGACGCGGCCGACGACGCGCTCCACGGCCGCGGGATCGGTCACGTCACAACGCAGGTCCGTCCGACCGTCGGCCGTGGCGTCGACGAGGCTGCGGGCGAGCCGCACGACGTGCGCCCGCGCGGCGTGCAGCACCTCGGCCACGGCGAGTCCGATGCCGCGCGAGGCGCCGGTCACGAGGGCGAGCTTCCCGGCGAGGGCGGCGGGCGCAGCGTCGCTCACCCCGGGCCCCGGCCGCCGTGCACCAGCCGCAGGAATTCGTCCCGGGTCTTCGCGTCCTGGAGGAGCGCGCCCCGCAGGGCGCTCGTGACCGTCTTGGAGTTTTGCTTCTCGACGCCGCGCATCATCATGCAGAGGTGGTACGCCTCGATCACCACCCCCACGCCGCGCGGGTCGAGCACTTCCATGAGCGCGTCCGCCACCTGGTCGGTGAGTCGCTCCTGCACCTGAAGCCGGCGGGCGAACACCTCGAGCACACGCGGGATCTTGGAGAGACCGACCAACCGGCCGTTCGGCAGATACGCGACGTGCGCCCGGCCGAAGAAGGGCAGCAGGTGGTGCTCGCACAACGAGTAAATCTCGATGTCGCGGACGCAGACCAGGTTCTCATGGCGCTCGCTGTACAGCGCATCGCCGATCACGTCCGCCACCGACATGTGGTAGCCGCGGGTGAGCCACTTGAGGGACGCCTCGACGCGGGTCGGCGTCTGCCGGAGGCCCTCGCGGCTCGGGTCCTCGCCGAGCTGGTCGAGCATCTCGCGCACGAGAGTCTGGAACGGCGTCCGCGCCCCCGGCGCCGACGCGGGTGGCAGCGGCTCGGTGTGCTCGTCGTGGAAGCTGTGCAGGCTGGCGGACTTCATCTTGTCGCGTCCCATGCTTGTTGAGCCTCCGGGGCAGGACTATCTTCGGCGCACGTGAAACTAAAGGTACTCGCTTTCCTGTCCACGGCGGGAGGCTCCGCGCTGTCCGCGCTGTGGACGTTCCCCAGCATTCTCATGTCGGCGTTCCTCGTCGCCTGGGGTGCGGAAGCCGCCCAGTTCCTCATCTCCCAGGGCCTCGCCCTCGCGATCCTCGCCTGGTTACAGACGCTTCCCGAATTCGCCGTCGAAGCGGTGATCGCGTGGGACGCCGGGCGGGAGCCCGAGCGGGCGCACCTCGCGATCGCGAACCTCACCGGCGCCATCCGATTGCTGCTCGGGCTCGGGTGGCCGATGATCTACTTCGTGTTCGCGGTCGCCGGCCGCAGGCGGGCGACGGGAGGGGCGCCGCAGGCCGCGCCCCGACTCCCCGCGATCCGGCTCGAGCGCGAGCACGCGGTCGAGATCGTGGGGCTCGTCCCACCGCTCCTGTACTTCGGCGTGATCCTGTTCAAGCGAAGCCTCAGCTGGGTGGACGCGGTGGTGCTCGTCGGTCTGTACCTCGTCTACCTCGTGGTGCTGTTCCGCAACGCCCCGCACGGCGTCGATCACATCGCGGACGCCCCGGCGGTGTCGCGCTGGGCGTACCGCCAGTCCGGTTGGCGCCGGCCCGTCGCCGTCGCCGCGCTGTTCGGCGGGGGTGGGCTGCTGCTGTTCGTCACGGCACATCCATTCCTCGAATCGATGCTCGCCGTCGCGGGGTTGTTCGGCGTGAGTCAGTTCGTGCTGGTGCAGTGGGTGGCGCCGTTTCTGTCCGAGTTTCCGGAGAAGGTCTCGGCGTTCTATTGGGCCCGGCGCGTCACCCGCGCGCCGATGGCGCTCATGAACATGGTGTCGAGCAACATCAACCAGTGGACCGTGCTCGCCGCCATGATCCCGCTGGTGTACGGCTATTCCAGCCTCCGCCATCATGGGGTGTGGTCGGATTTCCATTTCGACGCGCCCCAGCGGCTCGAAATCCTGCTTACCCTGCTGCAGTCCGGCCTCGCGATGATGGTGCTCGCGAACATGGAGTTCGACTGGCGTGACGCGACGGTCTTGTTCGTGCTGTGGCTGGTGCAGTTCCTGCGGCCGGGCCTGCGCGAGGTCGTGGCGATCGCGTACGGCGCATGGATGGTGATTCTCGCCATCGAGTTCGTGGTGGGACGGAAGGCCCTGCTCGCGCCGAAGTATTTCTGGGAGATCATCCACCAGAAACGCGATCGGCCGGCACCGCAGTAACGCGGCCCGGCCGACCGGTACGACCGGAACGGAGAGGATTATTGAAGCCCGAAAGTAATGACTGGTCCCTCACCATGGCGTCTGCCTTCCCCCCGAGGGGGCCTGACATCGGTCACAGTATCTGGGTCCACGATCGAGCTGTTGGCTCAATAATTCTTCTCCCCGTCCCTGTCACTACAATACTACGTGGACCGCATACGTCAAGCGAAGACGTCGCGCGACATCGTCACGCGAAATCGTCACCGAGACTCGCGAGGTAGCGACATGAACCTGACCCTGATCGCCGCGGTGGTGCTGCTCCTGCTGTGGGGCATCCTCGTGTTCGTGATGCACCTCGGCAGCGGGCCGGTGCAGGTGCTGTACCCGCTGGCGGTGGTCCTGTTCGCCCGCCGCATCATCGTGGGGGCGCCGAAGTTCCTGTCGTGACTACTTCGCGCCGAACGTCACCCCCACCGTGACCGGGATGAACTTCGTCGACACGCCCGAGCTCTGAATGCTGACGTAGCGGCCCTCGACGAAAAAGCGCGCCGGACCGACGCCCACCTTGAGCCCGCCGCCGAAGGCGTACGCGAACTTCGATTCCGAGGTGTCCACAGGGGGCACGGCAGAAGGAAGCGTGATCTTGACGTTGTAGAACCCTCCGCCGACGAGCACGTACGGCTTCACCATCGGAGCCGGAATCGGGACGCTCCAGACGACGCTCGCCAGCCCGCCGATGAGTCTGGTCTTGCCGTCCACCGGACTGGTGCCGATGTCCTGGTGCTTCGTCTGGCCGTACAAGCCGTCCACGCGAACGCCGACGGGCGAGAGGGGAATTCCGAACTCGACATTCGCCGTCGCCTGCCACCCCGCCTTATCGGCGTCCTTATAGTCGCTCAAGGGAGCGACGAGCCCGCCGCCCACGCCGAAGCGGGCGCTTTGCGCTGAAACCAACGCGACGCTCGCGAGCGATGCGAGCGTCACCACGAGCATCCCCTGCACAACTCGGTTCATGAAGCCGCCTCCCTCCTTCGAAGAACGTTCGGGTTTGGGGCGCGCTCCATGATTGGGGATTCGTCTTCCCGGCGCAAGCACGAGGGGGGCCCGCTCGGTCGCGCGGGGCCCCCCGTCCAGTGGAACTGCGGAAGCGCTACAGCCCTGACTTGAACAACAGCAGGTTTGGCGTCCCGGACGGATTGCCCGTGATCACGCCCGACGTGGCGTTCGCGATGAGCCAATTCGAAACGGTCCCGGACGGTTGGTCGCCATTGGTCGCCTTGTAGAGCGCCGCGACCCCGACCACGTGCGGCGTCGCCATCGACGTGCCGCTGAGCGTCATGGTCGTCCCGGCGAGGAAGGTCGACTTGATGGCCGAGCCCGGTCCGTACGCTTCGACGCAGCGGCCCCAGTTCGAGTACGACGCCTTGGCGTCGGTTTTCTCCGATGCCGCAACGGTGAAGACGCTGGGAGCACCCGACGGCGACTCGGTGCAGGCGTCGACGTTATCGTTCCCGGCCGCGACCGCGAGGAACACCCCGGAGTTCCAGAGACTGGTGACCGCCTGGTCGAGCGCCGACGACTTGCCGCCCCCGAGCGACATGTTCGCCACGGCGGGGCTCACGTGGTTCGCGCTCACCCAGTCGACGCCGGCGATCACGTCGGAGTTCAGACCGATGCCGGCGCAGCTCAGGACCCGGACGCCGTGCAGCGAGACGCCCTTCGCCACCCCGTAGGTCGCGGAACCGATGGTCCCCGCAACGTGGGTGCCGTGGCCGTTGCAGTCCTCGCCGGTGGCGTGATAAGCATCGAACACGTTGTTCGCCCGACCGCCGAACTCCGGGTGCAGCGTCCAGATCCCGGTGTCGATGATGTAGGCGTGCACGCCGGTCCCGGTGGACGTGTACGTGTACGTCCGGGAGAGCGGGAGCGTGTTCTGATCGATGCGGTCGAGCCCCCACGGATCGCCGTTCGCGTCCATGGATTGCGTGACGTCCGCCCGCATGACCTGATCGGCTTCGACGTACGCGACGAGCGGGTTGCTCTGCAGCGCGACGGCCGCGGACGGGGACAGGCGCGCGGCGAAGCCTTTGAGCGCGCTGGTGTAGACGTGGAGCAGCGACCCACCGGCCGCGGTGACGAGAGCGGTCGCCACCGTCGTCGGATCGGCGACGCTGTTCTGCAGCACGACGATGTATTGCCCGGGCACGGACTCGACAGCCGCCGTGCGGTTGCCCGGGTCCGGCGTCTGCTGCGCCGGGTTCGACATGGAGTCGCAACCCGCGAGTGCGGCCAGGAATGCGAGAGCGACTACGCGCGCGGCTGATTGCATGGCTACCCCTCCGTGACGGTTGAAACGCCATTCGACGGTGGGGGGGGCAAAATTCGTTCCGAATCCGTCGCGCCCACGCCGCGCGGGTTGCAGTCAGCAACCGGGCGCGGTGGGGGGCGCAGGCAGCGTGCGGCGACGCAACGGTGTGGCGCAGGGGCGACGGCGCTCCACGGACGGAAGACAAGTGCCCCGGAGCGGCGTGAGGGGCGTCACCGGTGTGGGACGCGGGCAACGCGTAGTGATTGCGGAGCGTGCCACCGGTCTGAAAGCGGGGTGCTCAATGCCGGAAGTCACGAGCGGGAGGATCATCGGGCGCGGACTCGTGTGGGGTGCTCTGGTCCTGGCGGCAGCATGCAAGGAGTCGAACAGTCCACCGACGCCGCCGTCGGGAGCACAACGCCTCGCCGACCGCTACCCCTGTGATCAGGGGATCGCCGGCGATCCGGCGGTGGTCTGGGCCGAGAACTTCGAGGAGGGCTCGGTGTCCGCCGTGACGTCGCGCTACCACGACTACAAGAACCCAGGCGGCATGGCCCTGGTCCCCGACAAGCCGTCAGGAAGTTGTGGGTCGGCGTCGATGAAATTCACCGCGGACGGCGGCAACGCAGCCACGCAAGCCACGGACCTCTACCGGCGCTTCGACACCGGGCAGGACGAGCTGTACGTACGCTGGTACGCCAAGTACCAGGCGGGCGCTCCCTGGCACCACACGGGCGTGTGGTTCGGCGGCTACAACCCGCCCAGCGACTGGCCGAACCCGCAAGCGGGCATCAGACCTCTCGGAAACGACCGGGTCTCCTTCGCGATCGAGCCGGTGTGGGGCAGCGGCAGTCCCGATCCCGTTCTCGATTTCTACAATTACTGGATGAAGATGCATACCTGCTCGGGCTGCGGCGGCTCCTACTGGGGCAACGCGCTCATCAGCCGGACCGCGTTCACCGCATCCGACAACACGTGGGCGTGCCTCGAGGTTCACGCCAAACTCAATACCGACATGGCATCGGACGCGGGGGCGGTACTCGAAGTGTGGAACAACGACATCCTGATCCAGCGCTTCCCCGATCCCGTGGGGATCGGGTATTGGGTGCAGGACCACTTCTGTCCGGCGGGCGCCGACGGCGCGCAGTGCAATTACTCGCCGACCGCAGCGGGCCCGCCCGATGTCCAGTTCCGGACCACCGTGGATCTGAAGCTCAATGCCTTCTGGCCGCAGAACTATATCACGGACCCGGTCGCGGGCAGCGTCTGGTTCGACGACATGGTGATTGCCAAGCAGCGGATCGGGTGCCTCCGCCAAGCGGCACGTTAGCCCATCACAACCAGCACGACGATCCCCCACACGAGCGTCAGCAGCGTCACCGGCACCCCGATTCGCGCATACTCCGCGAACCCGATGCGCACGCCCCTGGTCTCCGCGCGCTCGGCGACGATCAGGTTCGCCATCGAGCCGATGAGGAGCAGGTTCCCGGCGAACGTGGAGCTCATCGCGAGCACCCGCCAAATGAGATCGGGGTGCGGGATGGTGGGCACGGTGTGGCGCCAGAGGATGACCGCGGGCACATTCGAGATCAGGTTGGACAGCGTCGCCATCACGCCGCTCACCACCACGGCGGCGCGCCAGGGAGGCGCGTCCTGCATGAGGGCGAGCGCGTGACGGTCGATCCACCCGACCGCTCCCGTCTGCTCGAATCCGCGCATGACGACGAACAACGCGGCGAAGAACAACAGCAGCGACCATTCGACGCGGTCGATCGCGTACGCCGGATCCCGTTGGGCGATCGCGACCATGGCGGCGCCCGCGGTGATCGCGACGAGGGGAAGCGATCCGCCCGCGAGCCACGCGACCACCGCGACGCCGAACAGCGTCAGCCCCTTCACCACCAGGGGGCGATCGAGTGCGACGGGCACCGTTTCGAGCCGCTCGCGGAATGGCTCGCGCAGCTCGGCGCGATATGCCCACCGGAGATAGAGGTGGGTGATCGCGAGACCGCCTCCACCCACCGGCAGCATGTGGGCGAGGAACCCGCCGAACGACGCGCCGCTCCAGATCCCGACGAGCATGTTCTGCGGGTTGCCGGTCACCGATAACACCGACCCCACGTTCGCGCCCATCGCGAGCCCGATCAGGTAGGGAGTGGGCTTGACGCGCAGCGGCCCGATCGCGGCGAGCAACACCGGCGTGACGACAAGGCAGACGGTGTCGTTCACGAACAGCGCGGAGAGGAGACCGCCGCCCACCACCACGCCCAGCAACAGCCGCTCGGGCGTTCCGGCCCGCCGCAGGATCCATTCGGCCGCCCACTCGAAGAACTTGCCCACCTCGAGATAGCCGACGATCAGCATGAGGCCGAGCAGGAACACCAGCACGTCGAAGTCAATCGCCGCGTAGGCGTCGCTCAGCGGCAGCACGCCCAGGACGACCATCACGACCGCGCCGAGCAGGCTCGCCGCCGGCCTGTTCAGGTGGACGAAGGGCAGGCGTTGGACGGAGATCAGCAGATAGGTCGCGGCGAAGACGACGAGGCCGGTGGTCATGCGAACGCGGAACGTGGAACGCGGAACGCGGAATTGATCGAGCGACGGTCGAGCGAGATGGCCGGCATTCGGGATCGCGCGTGCCCTTTCAGTTCCGCGTTCCGACTTCCGCGTTCGGCGTTTTCTATATCTCCCAATTCGAGAACAGCACGCCGTTGGCCGGATGGGGCTCCGAATACCCCTCGTACGTCATCCGCAGGTCGGTCCAGCGGACGCGATAGCCGCGGGCGACGAGCCGGCGGAAGGCGTCGTCGAAGCGGGTCTGGCAGCGCACGGCTACGCGGCGGATCCCGGCCCGGGCGGCGGCGGCTTCGGTCGCCGCGATCGCGGCATCGAAAGTGCGCGGGTCGCGCGCGGCGAGCTTAAGCACGCGGACCTCATCCTTCGGCCGGCCATCTGCGAGCGGCGCGGAGTGCCACAGCACCAGGGCGTCCAGCCCGTCGTCCCCGTCGACGAGCGAGGTGTCGCCGAGGCCGAGCTCCGCGGTGAGCAGGATCTCGCGCGTAAAGTCGTAGCCCGGGGCGAGCGCGGCGACGAGGTCGCGCGCCGCCTCGAGCGTGGGGCCGCTCGCCGCGCTCTTGCGCTGCGACAACAGCACCGGGGCCTGATGCCCGCGCGTGACGATATCGTTGGTCAGCGTCACGGTGAGATGGCCGGGGAAGAAACCGAGCCGGGCATAGAACCCGATGTTCTCCACGGTCCGGGGCATGGTCTCGAGGCCCAGCGTCGCCACGTCCTGCTCGAGCAGCCAGTCGAGCGCGGTCCGCACGATCGTCTTCCCCACGCCCGCGCCCTGGCGATCGGGCCGCACGGCGAGGGGACCCATCCACCCCTCGGCGCCCGAGCGGTGGGCGATATTGAAGGCGACGACATGCCCCGCCTCGTCGCGCCACAGCATGGCGCCCGGACCGGCGTCGAGCAGGGCGTAGCGCCACACCTGGGGATTGAGATGCGGCACGCGCACGCCCACCAGCCCGTCGCGGCGGTACCGGTCGGTGAACGCGTCCGCGAAGACGCGGTTCAGTCCCTCGGTGTCGCGCTCGGCCGCGGGCTCGGGCCCGTAGACCTGGCGCTCAGGCAGCCACGCCCGCATCGGCGGCTCCCAGGGTGGCGGTGTCGTCCCGGACGACGCTCGCGCCGCGCGCCGGGTCGAAGTCCACGCGGATCACGCGATCGAGACCCTCTCGCACCTGCTCAATGTGCGTAATCAGGATGACCTGGGGGAAGCGGTCGGCCAGCCGGCGCAGCAGGCCGACGACGTGCAGGCGCCGGGTCTCGTCGAGCGAGCCGAAGATCTCGTCGAGCACGAGCAACGACAGCGGCTGACCCGCCCGCTCGGCGATCATCTGCGAGATCGCGAGCCGCAGCACGAGACTCGCGATGTCCTCCTCGCCGCCCGAGATGACGGGCTTCGCGATCCCGCCTTCGAGGATCGTGAGCGTGTAGTCCTCCGTCAGCTCGAGCTCGTCGTAGCGGCCGTCGGTGAGATCCGAGAGGAAACCGGAGGCGAGCTCGGCAATGTCGGGGCGCATGCGCGCGTTCAGCTCGCCCCGGAGGTCCGAGAACGCCCGGTCCAGCTCGTTGTGGAGGCGCTGGCGCGCCCGCAGCGCCGCGATCTGGCGCTCCCGCTGCGCCCGCTCGGCTTCCCGGCGCTTCGCCGCCGCGACGTCTTCTTCGGCGCGGCTCAGCTCGCCGCGGGCCTCGACCACCGCGAGCTCGGCCTCGCGGAGCGCACCCACGGCCCGATCGTAGCGATCCTTGGCCTGCCGGTACTCGGCATCCGAGAAGCCCTCCGCGCGGACCGCCTCCGTGAGCTCCCGCACCCGGCGCTCGCCGACCGAGAGCTGGTGCTCGGCCTGCTCGGCCTCCTGTACCAGCCGCTCCGCGCGCCGGGCGCGCTCTTCGAGCGCGGCGGCCTCGAGCGCCACCGGCTCCAGTTTTGCGAGCTCGGCCCGCAGCGCGTCGTGTCGCGTCGCGTCGTACCCGGCGGGCCGCGCGGTGAGCCGGCGCTCGAGGTCGCCCGCCCGCCGCCGCGCGCCCCCGAGCTCCGCGCTCGCGCGATCGCGCTCTTCAGCCTGCGCCCGCAGCTCTCCGGCCCGCGCACTGGCGCGACGGCTCTCCTCGAGCACGCGGTCCCGCTCGGCTTCGGCATCGAGCAGCTTGGCGGGTGGCTGGGCGAGCTGCTCGAGCCGCTGCCGGAAATACTTCCCGTCTCCCGTGATCACCTCGAGCTGAGCATCGAGCAGCGCGAGCACACCCGCGTATTCCGGCCCGAGCGGACGCTTGCAGGTGGGACACGTCCCCTCCGGGCCCAGCGTCACGATCTGGTCGCGCTGCTCTTTGACCTCTTCGTACAGCTTGAGCAGCTCCGTGCGCTTCGTCTCGGCATACTGCCGGTCCCGCACCCACGCGGTGCGCTCCTCCTTCGCGGCCCCCTCGACCGCCTCGAGCCGCTCCTGCAGTCCCCGCGCCGCCGCGTCCGCCCGGACGACGGCCTCCGGCACGTCGCCGAGCTCGGTGAGCCGACGCTCGAGCATCCGTATGTTGCGGGCCAGCTCGGCCAACTGCGCCTCTTCCGTGCGCCGCGCCGCCGTCTCCCGCTGCAGTCGCTCGAGCGCCGCGACTTCCTCCTTCAAGCGCGCCACCGGGGCGAGCTCGGCGGCGAGCAGGCGGAGCTGCTCCCGGGCGCCGAGCGCGTTGGCGAGCTCCTTGTCGAGCCGCTGGAAGTCCTGGCGTGACGCCACCACGGCCTGCTCCGCCATGCGCCGCTCGCCGTCGAGCGACAGCGTGCGCTCGCGGCGGGCCATCCACTCGTTCCAGCGCGGCTCCTCGCGACCCAACGCGGCCTCCGCGGCGCGGCGCGCGGCGTCCACACGCTTCGCCGACCTCCGCGCCTCCGTCAGCCGCTGCTCGGCCGCCTGCCGCGCCCCGGCGAGCGCGGCGCCGTCGGGAAGGCCCGCCTCGAGACCTCGCACCTCCGCGGCCACCGCGTTGCGCACTTCGCGCACCCGCTCCTGCGCCTCGCGCAAGCGCTCGTAGCCGAGCACCCGCGACAGGAACCCCGCGCGCTCGGTCTTGCCGAGCGCCGCCATCACCGCCAACTCCTTTTGGCCCGTGAAGTAGGTGTTGAAGAACTCGTCGTGGGTCATCCCCAGCGTGCGCTCGAGCTTGTCGGTGACCGCCTTGAGGGAATTCGCGATCACCTGGCCGTCCTGGTGCAGCGCCGCGGTGGACAGCCCGCGCGTCACGCGGTACTCATGGGCGCCGAGCCGGAACTCGAGTTCCACGTCGACGCCCGCCCGGCCCTTGGCGCCCAGCCGCCGGATCGAGTCCTTGTCTCCACGCACCGCCTGCGCGCCGTACAGCGCCCAGGCGATCGCCTCGAGGATGGTCGTCTTGCCGGAGCCGTTGGGCCCGATGATCCCCATGATCCCCGGCCCGAACTCGAGCTCGGTATCGGCGTGCTGCCGAAAGTTCACGAGGCGGAGCCGCAGCAGCTGCATCAGGCCCCTCCCTCTCCCTCGCCCTCTTGACCCACCTGCGCGACGTACTCGACGCCGAGCCGGACGAACTCCGCGCGGTCCAAATCGGCGTCGAGCGGCCGGTGCTCGAGAAACTCCCGGACCGTCTCGGGGAGCGTCTGTCGGCGGCCGGGCGCGCCCGACGCCTCCACGCGGTGGACCTCGGGCCGGCGCAGGTCGAGCTGGAAGTGGAGCGCCCGGGCCTTGTAGGCGCGGATCGCGGCGTGATCCAGGTCCCGGGCGGTGGCCCGCGACACATCGAACACCAGCTGCCGGACGATCTGATCATCGATCGCCGGCTTCGCACCGGCGACGGCGGCGGCGATCCGCTCATCCAGCTCCTTGGGCGTCAGACCCTTGCCCTCGATCGGCGGGAGCTCGACGTGACGCCGCACCGGGGAGATCGACCGGAACGTTACCCGCGAACCCGGGAGCTCGGCGACGAGGTACCCCTTCCCGGCGCGCCCGCCGTCCTGCTCGTCTTGCAGCTGGCCCCAGGGGTTGGGACTGATGTACTCGAGGCTGCCCGCGTACCAGACGTTGGGCTCGACCTGGTGCGCGACGTGATAATGCCCGAGCGCGACGTAATCCCACTGCGCCGGCGCGAGCGTCTCTCGCGTCACCAGCGCGCCCCCGTATTCCATCGTGCCGCGCTCCTCGCCGAGGCCAGGAAGCTGTCCGTGCGTCGCCAGGACGTTGAACCGGGTGCCGCGCTCGGGGCGCAAGGCGGGCCGGTCGTCCCCAATGAGTGCCTGGTGGGGAACGGCGAGCACGGAGCAATCGAGCCGGGAGAACACGATGCGGCGCGGCTGCTCGACGGCGATCTCAACCCCGAGCGCCTCGTACAGGCGGAGAATGGTGCCCGTCTCGGTGGAGCGGGGAGTATCGTGGTTGCCCGCGACGACGACGATGGGCGCGTCGGGCAGCCCCACCCGCAGGCGCTGGAGCTCACGGAAGCAGAATAGGATCGCGGCATTGGTGGGCCGGACGGAGTGGAAGATGTCGCCTACGAGGAGGATCAGGTCCGGGCGTTGAGCCAACACGTCGTCCACCGCCCGGCGGAACGCTTCGGCGACGTCGGCCTCGCGCTGATTCCCTCCCCGTGGCGTCTGTCGGTCGTACTGGCGGAAGCCGAGGTGCAGGTCGGCGAGGTGCGCGAGCTTCACCGTGTCACTTGGCCTCGGTGAGCTGGAGCGAGGTCTGCTGCGTCATGGCCATCGTCATCTCGGGTTGACCGGTGGTCCCGGTCTTCATGGTGATCGTCCCGCCCATCATCGCGCGCACCTGCGCACTCCGCTGGAGCGAATACAACTGCTCTCCCGAGAGGTTGCCGGAGAGCCGCAGCGTGCCGGTCTGCTGCGCCCCGCCCTCGCCTCGCTGCATGAGCGTGATCGGGGCCTCCGGAAAGCTCGTCTCGATGCCGAGCAGCACGGAGGTGTCCGCGCCGGCTATTTGGATCTCCCTGACGGTAATCTTGGTGCGCGACTTCAGCGGACCGCTCGCGTTCAGCGCTTGGTGGCCGAGCGGCAGCTCGTGCTCCGCCACCCAGGAGTCGCCGACGCCCACCGGCCCCTCGGGCAACGGGAACGCCATCGATTTCATGCTGCTCCCCAGTTGCTCCGTCACCGGAGACGGGGCGCCGGTGAGCCCGGTAAAGGCGGCGCTGAGCACGTGCATGCGATCGTCGTAGACGACGTCGCTCCTCATCCCGCGCATCCGGTCGAGCGCCGGACGCATGGCGCCCGGACCCATCCCTGGGGCGTCGAGCGACGTGGAATCGAAGGTCACCGTCACGGCCACCCCACCCTGTGCGGGGCCCTTCACGACCTGGGTGTAATACATGCGCATCCTGAAGGTCTGCTCGGGCAGGGCGCTCATCGGTCCACCCACGATCCGCATCGCGTTCTGCTGATCGAGCGAGTAGTGGTAGGCCGCACCCGTCGGGGGGTGGTAGCGCAGGGTGATCTTGGCTCCGCTCGCCCCACCACGGCAGGCGCCGATCGTGACGAGCACCGTCGCGGCGCGGGCGAGTGAACGGGGAGCGACCATTCGGGGACTCCTATCGTCTCAGTACGGTTCGTCGGAGATCCGATTGAGCGGCGCCACGCTCTCGCGCGCGGCGGCCGGGACGGCGGCGACGCGACCGCCCAGATGCTTCTTGAAGTGGGCGAACGCATCCTGGGGCCGGGCCTGGCGGGTGTGTGCGAGGGCGCGGCGCACGTCCTCCTCCCGCCGGTCGGCGATGAGATCCTTCACCTGGTTCGGCCGCACCCGCCGGTCGAGCTTCACGAGCTGCCGCACCACGGCGTCCTCGAACGGCAGGTCCGCCGCGGGCGGGAACCGCTCCACGCCGTCCCGGCCGCGCAGCACTCCCGGCCGCGGGAAGCGCACGAAGATGGGTTGCGTGAAGTGCGGGTGACGCACCATCAGCTCGCCGATGGGGAGCGTGGCGAGCTTGATTTTGGTGGCGGGCGAGAGCACCTGGTACCCGGGCGTCGCGAGCTCATCCGAATCCATCCGGCCGAAGACGATCGTTCCCGCGTTCCCCACCACCCGCCGGTGCACCTGGGAGCGGAATTGCTCGGCGCCAAACAGCACCAGGCCAAGGTAACGCCCGCGCTCCGAGATATCGAGCAGCATTTTCTTCACATACGTGTCCGGGCCGTCGCCGGGAGCGTACTTGTTCAGCTCGTCGACGAACACGACGACGGCGTCGACGCCCAAGTCGCGACGCTCCAGGTGCTCGCGCAGCTTCGACACGGCGCGGGCGAACACCAGATCCTGCCCGAGCGGATCGACGTTCGCCACGTCGACCACGTAGACGGCGCGATCCTCGAACCGGCCCCACGGCAGATCGCTCGACGGGCCGTCATCGGTCACCAGGCCCTTGCAGCGCGTGGAGATGTTCGACAAGCGATTGCGCACCTTGCGGATCGTCGCGATGTGGTGCGTCCGCCAGGTGTCCCCGCGCCCGGCGAGCTCCAAGCCGTCAAAGATCGACCGGAACAGGCGCTCCAGGTCGGCGAAGGTGACCACGCGATGGGCCCCGCCGAACCCGTCGTCGAACTCCTTGTCCACGACCCGATCCGCGAGGAAATCGATGAAGGCGTCCGCTTTGGCATCGATGTCGTCGCGGTTGAGCAGGACCTCGGCGTAGTCGAGCACCTCGCGCAGCCCCCAGACGAGCGGTTCCACGTCGCCGACCAGATCGGGGTGCGTGCGCAGCGTGTTCAGGTTCACCCCGTCCGCCTTGAAGGGGGCGTAGTAGCGCACTCGCTCGAACGGCTGCGCCTGGACGGCGAGCCGCTCGTAGCGACGGCGGTCTTCGTCCTCGAGGGCGCCGGGCTGGTCGAGGAAGCACAGGTCCGGACCCTTCACGTTGAAGCACACCGCGGCGACCCGCCCCTTGTGGGGCGGGAAGTGCTGGAAGATGGACGCCAGCAGGAACTCCACCGCGCTCGTCTTGGTGGCGAGCCCCGAGACACCGGAGATGTTCAAGTGCGCCGCTTCCGGTCCGAGGAGGAAATCGGCATCGAGGTACACCGGCGCCTCGAGCCCGCCCGACGTGTAGAGGCCGATGGGAATCGCCGTGGGCTGTTCCCCCCCGAGATACGCGTCCATGCGCAGCGCCTGCGCCACGTCGACGTCGCTGGCGACGTGCACCGCCCCGAGCGGGACGGGCTGCAACGGCTCCTCGGGCCGTTGACGCAGTACCGCCGCCGTCCAGAGGCGGATTTCCTGGCGTACCGTCGGGTGCTCCGCGGCACGCGCCGGATCTCCCTCCGCGCCGACCACGTCGTGCAGCGGCGTCGCCAAGTCGGAGTAAGCGAACCCGTCGGTGACCACACCGTATACGACCCGCCCCGAATCCCCAGCGCCGAACCCCTCGACCCTGACGATCGCCCCGATCCCGATGCTCGTCTCGTTCGCGGTCCAGAAGTGGAATTGGTGGGGCGTCGCCGGCTTCTGCTCCGTCGCGACGACGCGACCGATGGGGGGAGGCTGAAACGAGGCCTTGTCGATCACGTCCCGGTTCTCGGGAGCCGGGAGCCGGGAGCGGGGAGCAAGTCGCGCGGCGCGCGCGCTCTCAAGTAGGACTCCACGTCATAGATAGGGTAAAGTAACCGATCCCACCGGCGGTCGGGGGTCGCGAGCGGAGCGCGCTCGCCCACGAGCCACGCCGAGATTCGGGGCGCGAGCGCGACGGTGCCTGGATGAGCGCGCGCCTCCACCCGGAGCAGCCCGTACAGCAGGTCGTTTCCCTCCCAGGGCCACAGCCGCAGATACCAGGAATAAATCTCGCGGCGCGCGCCGCGGCGCTTCGGCCGGAACACGCTGGTGCGGTGCAGCACGGGCAGGGTGAGCGCGCGCTCGAGCTCCGGGCCCTCGAAGTACTCGGCCCCGTGACTCTTGACGACGCCCACCGCGCGCGGGTGCGCGGACAGTGCGGGGGAATCGGAGAGCACCCCGTCTACGACGAGCCATTCGTCGGAGCCGAGCCTCGCGAGCCGCCGCTCCGCGAGCCGCCGCTCGAGCGCGGCGCGGGCTTTCTGCACCTCAAGTCGCGCGGCCGGCAGGGCGCGGGCAGGCTGGCCGGCGTCATCGGCGGGGATCTCGACGACCCGGACCCCCGTTCCCGCGAGCGCCCCGCGCACCGCGTCCGGCAGGCGGTCGAGCCGGGTGATGGCGAGCTCGTCCGCGTTCTCGGCAACCGTGCGCAGGCGGCGATCGCCCTCCCGGAGGCGGATCGCGGCGGCGACGTGCGCCCGCACGATGGGCGTAACCCCCGCGTACCCCACGACCCGCCACTGCTCGATACCGTCGAGAAAGCCGACCGACGGGGGCGCGAGCGCGGGCGCGCCGACCAGCGAGCGCACCCGGAGCTCCGGATCCTCGACCGGGTCGGCCCCGGTGAACTCCTCGAGATCGACGCGCCCGACGCTCGCTTCGGGGACGTGAGAGGCCGGCACCACCCCCGCCGCGAGGATCGCGTCGACCCAGGAGCGCGACACGGTCAGCGTGTCCGAAGCGCCCAGCCGAGGTAGGTCACGCGCAGATCGTCGGTGAGCACCCGCCGCCCGGTTCCGTCGCCCGCGCGCTCGACGCCTTTCATCTCCTGTACCACCATATCATGGCGGGCGAGCGCCTCGGTCAGCTGCGGGGGCGTGATGAAGCGCGCGAAGTCGTGGAACCCCTCGGGCATGGTGTGTTGCACGTACTCTTCGTCCCACACGACCTGCAGGAAGCCGGCGATGGTGCGGTTGTGGGTGAGAACGCCGAGCCCGCCGCCGGGGGCGAGCACCCGGGCAATACCGGCGATCGTGCGCTCCAAGTCGTCGACGTGCTCCAGCACGTCGACGGCGAACACGAGGTCGAAGGTGCCCTCGAGGCCGGCGCCGCCCAGGTCCTCGGCCGTCCCGCGGCGGTAGTCGATGGTCACTCCCGAGCGCCGGGCGTGCTCGCGTGCCGCCGCGAGTGATTTCTCCGACGGGTCGATGCCGGTCACGGTCGCCCCCTCGGCGGCGAGTGTCTCGGCCAGGATGCCCCCACCACAGCCTACGTCGAGGACCCGCTTACCCCCGAACCCGCCGAACACGCGCCGGAAATATTCGACGCGCAGCGTGTTCAGCTCGTGGAGCCCGGCGAAGGGCCCGGCGTTGCTCCACCAGACGCCGGGGACCCGCTCCACCAGGCGCTCGTACTTCTCGGGCTCGGAAAGGCCGCCGAGGCGGGGGAGCTGGTCGGACATGGCGATGAAATCTACGGCGTGGGGGAGGTTGGGGGAGGTTGGGGAGGTTAGGGGAGGTTGTTACCGACCCAGGGCTTGGTACAGCTGCCATGTGAGAAAGCGGGCGCGGCTTTGGAGGTCGCTCAGGCCAGGCCAGTCCTCCTCGCTCAGTATGCCGGCTTCGTGGGCGAATCGCAGCGCGTACCCGACCTCGCTCAGCGATGAAAGGGAGATGTCGAGGAATCGACGGAATTCCTTAGTGCTGCGGCGTGCGGATCCTTCGACGATGTTCACGGCGGCGGAGAACGCAGCGCGGCGCGTTTGCGAAGTGAGCCCGTAGCGCTCGTCATCTGGGAATTTTCTTGTCACCCGGTAGACCGCCAGGGCGAGCTCGTGGCATTCGCGCCAAGCGTGAAGCCTTTCGTACCGCGACATGCGCTCGAAAATACGGGGCGCGGGCAGGAAGCTGGGACCATTCTGGCGCGTGGAGAGTCATTACACCGCGATCAACCTCCCCCAACCTCCTCCAACCTCCACAACCTCCACCAACCTCCGTTCAGGCCGTCGCTTCCACGTTCGGGAAGGGTGGGACGTCCAGGAACCACAGCCCCGCGAGCCGCGAGTTCTTATCCACCTCGACGAGCAGCAGGTCGGCGACGCGCACGACGGTGGCGGCCCGCTGGCGCCCCACGCGGATGTGGAGCACCGATTCGGTTTGGTTCTTCTCGACCGTGAGCGCCGTGTCCACCTCCACCGCCGCCACCCGCGGCTGCGATTTGCGTCCTGGGAACACGACCCGTCCGTCCTTGGCGGGCTCTGGGACCGCGAGGTCGTCGCGAGTGCGGATGTCGTCCGGCCACGTGACGACATCGACGCCGTGGATGGCCCCGCCGGCGACGTCGATCACCACGAACGAGCCATCGCCGCCCTCGAGGTCCACGGTCCCGTTGAGCCCCGTGGTCTTGCCGGTGCCTTTGCACGCGACGGAGAGGATGTCGGTTTCCGGGTCCCAACGATAGCTCACCTTGGGCAGCTTGCCCGTCAGTGGCTCGATCCGTGCCTCGAATTGCATCGGGAACCCGCCTTCCAGCCTCCGCGGAGGGCGGGTAATATAGGCCGCACCTTCGGGAGGAGCTAGGACGATGGAGCGGCGGGAGTTTGTCGCGGTGGCGGGGGCGATCGCGGGGCAGTACCAAACGCGGAACGCGGAACGCGGAACGCGGAACAGAATGCCCGAACACCTGTTCCGCGTTCCGACTTCCGACTTCCGCGTTATCCCGAGCCAGGAGCCTTCCCTTCCCCCAGAGGTCTTCGCCCGCCGCCTGGAGCGGGCCCGGAGCGAGCTCAAGGGCCGCGGGCTCGACCTCCTCATCGCGACGCCCGGCACCAACTACGAGTACCTGGCCGGTTACAATCCCGGGCGGAGCGAACGCCTGATCGCCCTGCTCCTGCCGGTCGCGGGCCCGCCGGCGATCGTTTGCCCATCGTTCGAGGTCGAGCGGATCAGGCGCCACGGCGTCATCACCGAGCTGCACGGCTGGGAGGAGCAGGAGGATCCCCACGCCCTGGTGCGCGACACGGTCCACCGGCTCAGCCCGGGATCGGGGGGCGGCACCATCGCGCTCGAATCCTCCACGGCGTACCAAACGTTCCTCGGGCTGAGGCGCGCGCTGCCGGGCTGGAAGTTCGTCGACGCAGCGCCGGTGACGGAGCGATTGCGCGTCATCAAGTCACCCGAGGAGGTGGCGCTCCTGCGCCGCGCGATCGCGATCACGCAGGACGCCATGGCGGCGACGTTCGCCCAGCTCGCGGTCGGCACCACCGAGGTCGCGGTCGCGCACGCGTTGTCGCGGGAAATGGAGCAGCGTGGCGCACCCGGTGGCGGGCTGGTGCAGTTCGGCCCCTCGAGCGCGTTGCCGCATGGCGGCCCTGCCGGCCCCAAGCTGGAGCGCGAGACGGTGGTGCTGATCGACTGCGGCTGCCGCGTGGGGGGCTACACCTCGGACATCACCCGCACCATCTGGTTCGGCGATCGTCCCTCGGATGAGTTCCGGCGCGTGTTCAACGTGGTGCATGACGCCCAGACCGCCGCGATGGAGCTGGGGCGCCCGGGCACGCCCGGCGAGGAGATGGACCGCGCCGCGCGCCACGTCATCACCGCCGCACACTACGGTCCCTTCTTCACCCACCGCCTGGGCCATGGGCTCGGCATGGACGGCCACGAGCCCGAGTACCTCGTCGAAGGCAACAAGACCCACCTCGAGCCCGGCATGGTGTTCACGATCGAGCCCGGGATCTATCAGCTCGGCAAGTTCGGAGTCAGGATCGAAGATGACTGCGTGATGACGGAGAGCGGAGTCGAGGTCTTGAGTCAGCGAGCATCCAAGCTCTAGCTACCGAGATAAGCCACGTTCAGTCCGCGAGCTTTTTCCCGAACCCGATGATCCGATCGAGCGCCTTCTGGACGTTGTCCAACGAGGCCGCGTACGATAACCGCACGTAGCGATCGTCGCCGAACGCCGCGCCCGGTACGAGCGCCACGCCGCTGGCGGTCACGAGCCGAGTGCAGAACTCCGTCCCACTGACCCCGCCGAAGGAGTCCACCCGGAAGAAGAAATAAAACGCGCCGAGCGGCTCCACGAACTCGACGCCGGGGAGCTCCTGTCGGAAGCGCGCCACCACCACATCCCGCCGCTTGCGGAACTCCGCTACCATCCGGGCCACGTCCCGTTCCACCTGGTCGTCGCCGAGCGCGGCGGCGGCGGCGAACTGGGCGGGATGATTCGCCCCCGTCGTGGTGTGCGACTGCAGCGCCGCCATCGCCTTCGCCACCGGGCCGGGCGCGAGCGCGAGCCCGATCCGCCATCCGGTCATCGCGTAGGCCTTGCTGACGCCGTAAATCACCACGACGCGCTCGAGCAGCTCGTCCGGCAGATCGAGGAAGGAGGGTGCGGGGCCGGTCCCGTAGTGGATGCGGCGATAGATCTCATCCGCGACGATCCACACCTTGCGGTCGCGCGCCCAGTGCGCGATCGCCTTGATCTCGGCCTGCGTATACACCGCCCCCGTAGGATTGCACGGTGAGCAGAGGATCAGACCCCGCGCTCCGGGGACCACGCGATCGAGATCCCGCACGCTCACTTTGAGGCTCCACTCGGGCTCGCCGGGGACGAGCACGGGCCGGGCGCGGGAGAGGTACACGATCTGGGGATAGGACACCCACGCCGGAGCGGGAATCGCCACCACGTCGCCGGGGCCAAACAGGGTGAAGCACGCGTTGAACAGCGACTGCTTCGATCCGTTCGACACCACGATGTTGTCGGCGTTCACGGGACGGCCGCCGGAGAGCAGCGACAGGTGTTTCGCCGCGGCGGCCCGCAGCTCCAGGATCCCTTCGTTCGCCGGGTAGTGGGTCTTGCCCTCGCGAATGGCGCGAACGCCGGCGTCTGACGGGAGGGCCGGCGTCGGGAAATCGGGCTCCCCCGCTCCGAGGTCGATCACGTCCTCGCCCGCCGCCTTGCGCCGCTTCGCCTCTTGCGAGATGGCGATCGTCGCGGACGTCTCGAGGTGCTGCAGGTTGGGGGAGAGGCCGGAGCCCGGAGTCATGCGCGGGACGATAGCCCTGTTCGGTCACGCCACGCAACCGGGTTCCCCAGGCTGAAGCCTGGGCCCGGCGCAACGCTGCCCTTAGGGTGGGAACCAGGCGGTGCAGTTGCCTTTCCACGTAGCGCACGGTACGATCCTGCCGCTGGCTCGCCCTTTGACAACCGAGGACGGTGTGACGGGAGCGGATGCGAAGGCGGCGCTGGAGCGCGGCAGGCCGGTGGTGCTGGTGTGCCCCCCGGCCCCGGAGCAGGCGCACGCCTTGTGGGACCTGTTGGGTCCGACGCTGGGGCTCGGCCCCGGGGTCGGACCGCCCGTGCTCATCGTCTGCGCCGACGACGCGGCCGCGGCCGGGTGGCCCTCTCTCGCCCCCGCGGGGCTCCGGATCCACGCCGTCACCGGGCTCGCCCGCAGCGCCCGCCGGCTCAAGGAGCGCTCGCCCCAGGTCCTGACCGGGGCCGTGAAGGACCTGGCCGCCCTGGTCCAGCGCGCCGTGCTCAAGCTCGATCAGGTCGCGTCACTCGTGGTGGCGTGGCCCGAGGCGCTCATCGCCGGGGAGCATGCCGGCGCGCTCGACACGCTGCTGGGCGAGGCGCGCGAGGCGCGCCGCCTGGTGCTCAGCTGGAATCCCGCCCGGTTGACCGATTTTCTCGAGCGGCATGCCCGCAGGCCGCTGGTGGTAGGGACGCTGCCCGTGGACGAGAGCGGCGCCCCGCTCCCTTCCGTCGGGCGGGTGCGCTACTGCATCGTGCCACCGGGCCGCCGACCGGCGGTCGTGCGGGACGTCCTCGACTCCCTGGACGCCCGGGAGCCCCTGATCTGGCGCGGCGGTCCGGTTTCCGTGCCCGAGGACCGGCCCGACGCCGTGATCTGCACGGCCCTGCCGTCGCGCGAAGAGCTCGCGGCGCTCATCCGGTTGGCCGAGCCGGTGGTCTTCATCAGCGCGGCTCAGCTGCCGTACCTGCGCTCCATCGCCACCGTGGCGCCCCTGGCCCTCCCCGGCACGGCCGACCGCGCACGTGATCGCGCCGAGGAGCTGCGCGAGCGCGTGGCTCGCGTGCTCGAGACCGGTGTCGACCAGGAGCTCGCCCTGCTCGATCCGCTGTTCGAGCGGTTCGATCCTGCGGAAGTCGCGGCGGCGTTGCTGGCGCTACAACGGGAAACGGGAAGCGGGAAACGGGATGCGGTCGTCGCCGCGACTGGCGAGGGCGCGCGTGTGAAAGTCTTCGTCAGCCTGGGAAAGAAAGACCGCGCGAGCGCCAAGGATCTCGTCGGGGCCCTCATCCGCGAAGCCGGCGTGGCGAAAGACGACATCGGCCGCATCGACGTGCGCGAGACGTTCAGCCTGGTCGAAGTGGCAGCTGGGGCGGCGGATCGGGCCGTGCGGGGCCTCACGGGGACGACGATCCGCGGGCGCCGGGTGATCGCACGGCTGGACCGGGAGCGGTAGGCTGTCGGAACGCGGACGGCGATATGCCGGTACCATGCCCGTGCACACGACATCCAGCGAGCCCACGTCACCTGCCGCCGCACGAACGCAGCAGGTCCTCTTACGGGGTTACCACGGCCAGCCCAGCTCCGGTACCGTCACGATCCGCCAATTCAGCCGCGACGAGCGTGTGCGTCGCGCGTTCGCCGGGCTCGGCAGGTGGTGGGGCGTCGCGGTCGTGTCCGTGCTGATCCCCGTGGCGCACTTCGTCCTCGTCCCATCGTTCCTCGCATACGGCGCCTGGCAGTTCTTCCAGCGGCTCGGCACCGTCGAGCTGGTGATCGACGCGCGCGGCATCTGCCCCGACTGCGGCGCCGAGCAGCCGCTCGACTTGGCGCAGCGGTGGCGGGCGCCCCAGCCTGTGACCTGCCGCCAGTGTCACCGCGGGCTGCAGCTCGTCCTTCCTTCTCCCTAGCGCGCGATTCGGTCGGCGAGCCAGCGGTAGCTCTCGCCCACGTGTGCATGCCAGTACTTCCAGTCGTGCCTCCCGGGCCACTCCGCATACGTACTGGCGATGCCCAGCGCCGCGAGCTCGGCGTGGAACGCACGCGCCTGGTCCGCGAGCCTGTCCTGGGTACCCACGTCGATGAACAGCGCGGGCATCGGGCCGCGCGCGGCCGCAAGGCGTCGCGCCAGCTGCGCCGGATCGCGCGCGGTCCATGATGCGATCGTCCGCCCGAACGCCGGGGCGATCGCCTCCCAGATCCCTCGCCAGTCGGCGGCGAGCGAATCGATCGACCTGTGGTAGTGCGCCGGCGCCGCGAACGGATGCGGCCCGGCGTAGAGCGGCGACAGCACGCCCGAATGACTCGCGGCCGCCGAGAATACGTCGGGATGCTCGAGGGCGACCGTGACGGCGCCGAACCCCCCCATGCTCAGGCCCACGATGCCGCGATGCCGGCGGTCGCCGAGCGTGCGGTAGGTCGAATCGACGTGACGGACGAGGTCGCGCGCGATGTAGTCTTCGTACCGAGCCTGGACCACACACAGCGCCGGCGCCGCGCGATTCAACAGCGTGTCGACCAGGCACGCGCCGTAGGGCTGAGGCGCTTCCTCCCAGTTGGTGTACCAGCCGTCGTCGCCGTCCGGCATCACGACGATCATCTCGGGGCTGCCGCCGGCGATGAGCGAGTCCGCCACCACGTCGATGCTGGCCAGCGATACCCAGTCGGCTTCGTTCCCCGTCAAGCCATGGAGGTAGAAAGCCACCGGGTAGCGCCGGGCCGGCGCCGTCGCGTACGACGGCGGCAGGTACACGACGTAATGCTTCTCGACGCCGAGTGCCGGGGAGAAGAACCGCTCCACGCGCACCGCGCCGCGGGGCGGGGCGAGCAGCAGGGCGACGCCGGCAAGCGTCGCGCAGGACCGAGCGAGCACGACGAGCCTCCTCTCTTAAAAGCCGACGGGCCGCCCAGCGGGGCGACCCGTGAACTGAGAACCCCGACGCCTACGCGCCGGGCTATTTCCGATTATTCACCGCCTGCTTCAGCTGCTTGCCGGCGCGGAACGCGGGGGCGATCGACGCCTTGATCTGAATCACGCCGCCCGTCTTGGGATTGCGGCCCATGCGCGCCGCGCGCTTGCGGGCTTCGAAGTTCCCGAAGCCGGTGATCTGAACCTTCGCGCCCTTCTTGAGCTCGGCGGCGATGATCCCCTTGTCGTCAAACAGGGCCTCGATCGCCCGGCCGGCGTCGGCCTTGGACATCTTGGTCCGCATGGCCAGTGCCGCGGTCAGCTCGGCTTTGTTCACGGCGTCTCCTTGTGAGGGTCTAGGGCAGTGAAACCCTTGGAATTCCGCCCGTTTTTGCGGGGTAGCCCGAGAAAACCCGCATAAAACCGCCACAATATGGGGTACCACCCCGCAAATCCGCAAGATATCTAGGTTTCCTTGACCCATGCGCCCCTCCTCGCTACCCTTTCCCCGCCCCGTTCCCAGACGCCACGACGCCAAGCCGTAAGGACGGCAATGTTTCACGGCACCCGCCCCGGCTGGATCGAAGTGATCGCCGGCGTGATGTTCTCCGGCAAGAGCGAAGAGCTGGTCCGTCGGTTACGACGGGCAGTGATCGCTCGCAAGCACGTCCAGGTCTTCAAGTCGCACCTCGATGCCCGGTACGCCGGGCTCTACACCGTCAGCACGCACGACGGCGGCACCGTGGAAGCCGAGCCCGTGGATTCCTCGGACGGCGTGCTCCGGGCCGTGCGGCCCGACACCGAAGTGGTCGCGGTCGACGAAGTACAGTTCCTGGACGACGGCATCGTGACGGCCGCCAACGGGCTCGCCGACCGCGGTGTCAGAGTCGTGCTGGCCGGGATCGATATGGATTTCCGCGGCCTCCCGTTCGGCCCGATGCCCACCCTCCTTGCCGTCGCCGAGATCGTCGACAAGCTCCAGGCGATCTGTGTCGTGTGCGGCGGGCCGGCAAGCCGCAACCAGCGGCTCGTGAACGGGCGGCCGGCGCTGTGGGAAAGCCCGACCATCATGGTCGGGGGGCGGGAGTCGTACGAAGCGAGGTGCCGGCATTGTCACAAAGTCCCCAGGGCCGATGAAGATCAGACGGCGCTCCTTTGAACGCGGAAGTGGGAACGCGGAACGCGGACCAGAGGCCCTGCCCGCGCACCCGTTCCGCGTTCCGCCTTCCGCGTTCCGCGTTCCGTGTTAAACGTCGCCCTCACCGGCAATATCGCCGCCGGCAAATCGACCGTCGTCGATCTCTTCCAGCGCTGGGGTGCGACGATCATCGACGCGGACGTCCTCGCCCGCGAAGCCCAGGCACCTGGCGGCGAGGTGCTGGCGGCGATCGCGGGCCGGTTCGGCGCGGACGTCCTGGCGGCCGACGGCAGCCTCGACCGGGCGGCACTGCGGGGCAAGGTGATGGGCGACCAAGCGGCGCTCGACGCGCTCAACCAGATCGTCCACCCCGCCGTGCGCCGCCGCCGCGATGAGCTGCTGCGCGAGGCCCGGGCGGGCGGCGACTTGCTCGTGGTCAACGACATCCCCCTGCTCTTCGAGGCCCTCGACCCTACCCAGTTCGATGCGGTGGTCCTGGTGGACGCGAGCCCGGCGCTGCGACGCACGCGGCTGCGCTCCATGCGCGGACTCTCGAATGACGAGGCCGACCGGATGATCGCGGCGCAGATGCCCGCCGAGCGCAAGCGGGCCAAGAGCGACTTTGTGATCGAGAACGAGGGGTCCCTCAAAAAGCTCGAGCAGCGGGCCCGTGCGGCGTTCGACGAGCTGCGCCATCGCGCGGCGGTGGCCGCGTTGGGTGGGCGAGTCGCGCGCGTGCTGCTGCTCGCCGCGGCGGAGGCGCGCGAGCAGCCAACCCTCAACCCGATCGCCGCCCGCTATGCGGACGCGGGGCTCGCGGTGCGGCGGGTCACGGGCGACGCCGCCGCGGTCGAGAAGGCGCTGGGCCGGCCCGCGCCGCCCGATGCGATCGTCGCGACCGCGGCGGCCGCGCCGGCCGCGCAGCAGGCGTGGACGCGCGGGGGCCGTCGCGGCGTGCTCACGTCCCTCTCCGCTGACCCCGACCCCGTCGCGGTGCGCCTCGATCTCCGGCCCTGGGGCGCCGGTCGGTTGCTCCTAGTCGAGCCCGATGCCACGGGGCTGGCGCCGCGGTCCGACCTGTTTCCGACCGCCAACCCGTTGCCTTGACAGCGGTTCGGTGCCCCGGGTAACCTTCGCCGCGACCTCCCACGCCCACGAGCGAGCGACCCCCGCATGGCGAACATTCCGGCCGATCTGCGCTACACAACAGAGCACGAGTACGTGAAGCAGACCGGCGCCGACGCCATCATGCAGATCGGGATCACCGACTACGCGCAGGGCGAGCTCGGGGACGTGGTGTACGTGGACCTGCCCAAGGTCGGCGCCGTCTTCGGGCGGGGCGACGTGTTCGGCACGATCGAGGCCGTGAAGGCCGTGTCGGAGCTGTACGCGCCCCTCGCGGGCACCGTGACCGACGTGAACAACGCGCTCGAGGGCGATCCGGCCCTCGTGAATCGCGACCCCTACGGCGCGGGCTGGATGGTCAAGCTCCGCGTGAAAAACGCCGCGGAGCTCGAGCAGCTGCTGAACAGTGAGGCGTACAAGAAACACATCGGGCAATAGCGTCATGCCGACCGTACGCGCTTCGCTCGCCCCCGCCGACCGCTTCGTGACGCGTCATATCGGACCGAGTCCCGACGAGACGCGCGGCATGCTGGCCACGCTGGGATACGAGTCGCTCGACGCGTTCATCGATGCCGTCGTGCCGGAAGAGATCCGACTGCGGCGCCCGCTGGCGCTGCCGCCGGGGCGGACCGAGCGCGAGGTCCTCCAGGCGCTGCGCGGCCTCGCCGCGCAGAACCAGCTGTACCACTCCTACATCGGGATGGGTTACCACCACACCTTTACGCCCCAGGTCATCCAACGCAACATCGTCGAGAACCCGGGCTGGTACACCGCCTACACGCCCTACCAGCCGGAGATTGCGCAGGGCCGGCTCGAGGCGCTGCTCAACTTCCAGACGATGGTCGCCGACCTCACCGCCTTGCCGATCGCCAACGCCTCCCTCCTCGATGAAGCCACCGCCGCCGCCGAGGCGATGCACCTGACCGAGGCGGTCGCGGATGTCCCCGCCGGCACGACGCCGATGTTCATGATCACCGACGGATGTCACCCGCAGACGATTGCGGTCGTGCGCACCCGGGCGGAGGCGCGCGGCGTGCAAACCGTGATCGCGGATCCCGCGAGCTTCGAGTTCCGCCCCGGCGTGATCGGGGCGCTGTTGCAGTATCCCACGACGGACGGAAAGATCGAAGACTACCGGGCATTCTGCGACAAGGCGCACGCCGCAGGGGCGCTCGTGACCGTCGCGACCGACCTGCTCGCCCTCACCCTGCTGGCGCCGCCGGGGGAGTGGGGCGCGGACATCGCCGTCGGGAACTCACAGCGCTTCGGCGTGCCGATGGGCTACGGCGGCCCGCATGCGGCGTTCTTCGCGACGCATGAGACCCACCGACGCCATGTACCCGGGCGCATCATCGGAGTATCCCGGGATGCCGCCGGCCGCCCCGCGCTGCGCATGGCCCTGCAGACGCGCGAGCAGCACATCCGCCGCGAGAAGGCCACCAGCAACATCTGCACCGCGCAGGTGCTGCTCGCCGTGATGGCGAGCATGTACGCGGTGTATCACGGCCCCGAGGGGCTGCGCCGCATCGCCGAGCGGGTGCACACCCTCGCGGTCCTGCTCGCACAGGCCCTCACGCGGCTCGGCTACCGCGTCGTGCACGCCTCGTTCTTCGACACCCTGTGCGTGGAGGTGGAGTCCTGGGCGCTGCCCCGCCTGCTCGACGCGGCCCGGGCGCGCCGCATCAACCTGCGGATCATCTCCCCCACGCGCATCGGCGTGTCGCTCGACGAGGCCACGACGCTCGGCGATCTCGCGGATCTCGTCACGGCGTTCTCGCTCAACGAAGTACTCCCCTTCATGGTCGAAGATCTCGGCAAGACCGCCGACCCCTCGATCCCCGAATCGCTCCACCGCACCTCGTCCTACCTCACCCATCCAGTGTTCCACCGTTACCGGTCCGAGACGGAAATGCTGCGCTATATCAAGCGGCTCGAGGCACGCGACCTGTCGCTCACGTCGGCGATGATCCCGCTCGGCTCGTGCACCATGAAGCTCAACGCCACCACCGAGATGGTCCCACTGTCGTGGCGCGAGTTCAACCGGCTGCACCCGTTCGCCCCGCGCGAGCAGGCCACCGGCTACCGCACGCTGTTCCGCCAGCTCGAGGACATGCTGGCCGAGATCACCGGCTTCCCGAAAATCTCGTTGCAGCCGAACTCCGGGGCGCAGGGCGAGTTCACCGGACTGCTGGTGATCCGGGCCTATCACCGCTCCCGTGGTGAAGGACACCGCACCACCTGCCTGATCCCCACGTCGGCGCATGGAACGAACCCCGCCAGCGCGGTGATGGCCGGTCTCCACGTCGTGCCCGTGCAGTCGGACGCCCGCGGCAACATCGACGTGGCGGACCTGCGCGCCAAGGCGGCCGAGCACAAGGACACGCTCGCGGCGCTCATGGTCACGTACCCGTCGACCCACGGCGTCTTCGAGGCGTCCATCCGGCAGGTGTGCGAGATCATCCACGCGCACGGGGGGCAGGTGTACATGGACGGTGCCAACATGAATGCGCAGGTGGGCCTGGTCCGCCCCGCCGACGTGGGCGCCGACGTGTGCCATTTGAACCTGCACAAGACCTTCTGCATTCCTCATGGCGGGGGGGGACCCGGGATGGGGCCGATCTGCGTGGCGGCGCACCTCGGACCCTTCCTGCCGGACCACCCGGTGGTGCCACTGCGCCAGCAGCAGCCGTGCGGGACGGTGTCGGCGGCGCCGTGGGGCAGCGCGTGGATCCTGCCCATCTCCTGGGCCTATATCGCGCTCATGGGACGGGAGGGGCTGGTGGAGGCGACCAAGCTCGCGATCCTCAACGCCAATTACGTCGCGCGCCGGCTCGCGGCGCACTATCCGCTCCTCTATACCGCGCAGAACGGCCTGATCGCGCACGAGTGCATCATCGATTGCCGGCCCTTCAAGACGTCGGCCGGGATCGAGGTGGACGACATCGCGAAGCGCATCATCGACTACGGCTTCCATCCCCCGACGGTCTCGTTCCCGGTCGCGGGCACCCTGATGATCGAGCCCACCGAGAGCGAGTCGAAGGAGGAGCTGGACCGCTTCTGCGACGCGCTGATCTCGATCCGCCAGGAGATCCGCGACGTCGAGGACGGGACGCAGCCCCGCGGCAACAACCTGCTGACGAACGCGCCGCACACGCTGGAAGACGTCATCGCCGATACGTGGGACCGCCCCTACGCGCGCGAGCGCGCCGCGTTCCCCGCCGTCTCGACGCGGTCGCACAAAGTATGGCCGTCGGTGAGCCGCGTGGACGGCGCCTTCGGCGACCGGAACCTGGTCTGCGTCTGTCCGCCGATGGAGGCGTACGCGCTTGCTGCTGACTGAACAGCGGCTCGAATGGGAGCTGACGCTCGAGCCGGCCGGCCGGAGCGGGGCCGCCAACATGACCATCGACGCCGACCTCCTCGCCGAGACCGCCCGGACCGGCCGGGCCTTCCTGCGGCTCTATCGGTTCGACCCACCGTGTCTCTCGCTGGGCCGGAACGAGCCGGCCGCGGCCCGCTACGACCGCGCGGCCATCGCGCGGCGCGGGCTCGATGTCGTGCGACGTCCCACCGGCGGCGGCGCCGTGTGGCACGAGCATGAAGTGACCTACGCGGTGGCGGCGCCCGTGGCGACCTTCGGCTCGTTGCGGAACGCGTACCGGACCATCCACGAGCGCGTCGTCGCAGCGCTCCGGTCCCTCGGTGTCGAGGCCACGCTGGCGCCCCACCGACCTCCACCATCCTCCAGGATCCTCGACCATCCTGCGTCTTGCTTCGCGACTCCCGTCGGCGGCGAGGTACTCGTCGCCGGTCGCAAGCTGGTGGGCTCGGCGCAGGTCCGGAAGGGAAGCGCATTCCTGCAGCATGGGTCGATCCTGCTCGCGGGATCGCAGCAGGTCGTCACAGCTGTAAGCCGCAAGCCGCAAGCCGCAAGTACTGAAACCACGCTCGCTCGAGTACTCGGCCGGCCCGTGACCTTTGAGGAGGTCGCGGACGCGATCGTCGCTGCGTGGGGCGACGAGGTCACCTCCCCCAACCTTTACCAACCTCCCCCAACCTCCACAACCTCGCTTTCGGACCTGGCGCCGCTAGGCGTCGCGTGAAATCTTAGGCGCCATGCCGACCACCCGACTGGCTCGTGCGCTGGCCACCGTCGCTGGGCTCACCGGCCTGATGGTCGTCGCCGGGTGCGAGCGCCCGACCGGCTGCAGCGGCGAGTACTGCGGCACCCTCGTGATCGCCTCCGGAGGGGAGCCGGACATCCTGCTCCCGCCCGTCAGCGAGTTCGCGATCACGCGCGACGTGACGGATCAGCTGTTCTTGAAGCTCGCGGACCTCGGGCTGTCGGGAAATACGATCGGGGACGAGGATTTCCAGCCGCAGCTGGCCGAGCGCTGGGAATGGGACGCCCCGACGACGCTCGTGTTTCACCTCGACCCGCGGGCTCGGTGGCAGGATGGCCACGCGGTCACCTCGGCCGACGTGGCATTCACGTACGACGCATACACGGATTCGCTCGTCAACTCCTCGGCCCGCTCCACCCTGCGCCACATCGCGGCGGTCACGACGCGCGATTCGCTCACCGTGGTGTTCCGGTTCCGGCAGCGCTATCCCGAGATGTTCTACGACGCGGTGTACCAGATGCGCATCCTGCCGGCGCATCTCCTGCGCGAGGTCCCGCGCAATCAGTGGCGCAGCGCGGCGTTCGGGCGCGCGCCCGTCGGCGACGGACCGTACCGCTTCGTTGCCTGGAAGGCCGGTGAGAGCATCGAGCTGGCCGCCGACTCGACCTTCTTCCTCGGCCGCCCGCACCTCCGGCGGGTGATCTGGCGCTTCACGCCCGACCAGTTCGTGGCGGTGACCCAGCTGATCGCAGGCGACGCGGACGCCGTGGAGGTGCTGGTCACGCCCGACAACGTGCAGCGCGCGCGCGCCGACACCGAGCTCGCCACCTATCCCTACAAGGGGTCGCAATACGGGTACGTGGGATTCAACCTGGCCGCGCCCGGCGACACGACAAAGCCGCACCCCTTGTTCGGGGATCGCGACCTGCGGCGGGCGCTCGTCATGGCCACGGATCGTGAGCGGCTGCTGCGCAACGTGCTCGGCGAGTTCGCCAAGGTTCCACCGGGGCCGCTGTCGCAACTGTGGTGGATCTGGGACCCGGAGATCCGCGAGCTGCCCTACGACAGCGGCCAGGCGGCGCGGCTCCTCACCCGCACCGGCTGGACCGACTCGGACGGCGACGGCATCCGCGACAAGGACGGCCGCCCGCTCGCCTTCCGGCTGCTGCTCCCGACGACCAGCGCCATCCGCCGCCAGTACGCGCGGCTCCTGCAGGAGCAGTTCCGGATCGCCGGCGTGGACGTGCAGCTCGACGAGGTCGACTTCAGCCTGTACAACGAGCGCGCCCGCGCGGGCCGGTTCGACGCCCTCCTCAACACGTGGAACACGGACGCGACGCCCTCCTCGGGCTTTCCCCAGACCTGGACGCCGGCGGGGTTCGGGCGCTCCAACTACGGCCACTACGACAACCCGGACGTCGACCGGCTGGTGGACCGGGCCGTGGCGTCCGCCGCGAACCGCGACCAGGCCCGTCGCGCCTGGCGGGCGGCCGTCGAGACCTTGAACCGGGACGCGCCCGGCATTTTCCTGTACGCCACCTCCAACGTCGCGGCCATACACAAACGGGTCGTGGACGTCACCATCCGGCCCGATTCCTGGCTCGCCCTGCTCCGCACGTGGCGCATCCCCGCTGATCGACTGACGGATCGAGACCGCGTGGAGCGCTAGGTGGCGGCGTGGTTGGTGCGGCGGCTCGTCGCGTCGATCGCCATCGTCTTCGCGGTCGTCACCATCACGTTCTTCGTCGTTCGTCTCGCCCACGGCACGCCCTGCGGGCCCGCTGGCGAACGACCGCTGCCGCCCGACGTCTGCGAGCGACAGCGCGTCCAGTTCGGGTACGACCAGCCGCTGCTGGTGCAGTACGGGAAGTATCTGGTCGCGTTGCGACACGGGGAGCTGGGCGAGTCCTTCGGGCTGCACCGGCCCGTGGCCGACGCGCTCGCCGACGCGATCCCCAACACGTTTACTCTCGCGCTCGCGGCGCTGCTCGTCGACTTCGCGCTCGGCCTCGCGCTCGGGATCTATCAGGCCGTGCGGGCGGGCCGGTTCGGCGACGTCGCGGTCGGGAACGTCGCGCTGCTCGTCAACTCGATGCCGGTGTTCTGGCTGGGACTGGTCCTGCTGCTCGTGTTCGCGCAGTGGCTTCGCTGGTTCCCTGCGGGCGGGATCCACAATCCGATCCTGTGTCCCCGGCTCCTCTCGCCGTACTGCCTCCTCGATTTCCTCTGGCACCTCGTACTCCCCGCCCTCACGCTCGGTCTGGTGGGCGCCGCGGGCACGGCGCGCTACCAGCGCGCGGCGATGCTCGAGGTCATCCGCCAGGAGTACGTGCGCACGGCGCGCGCCAAGGGCCTGCGCGAACGACGAGTGCTGCTGGTACACGCGCTCCGCAACGCGCTCCTCCCGATCATCACGCTGTTTGGGCTGGCCTTCCCCTTCCTCTTCACCGGGGCGGTTCTCATCGAGACGGTGTTCGCCTGGCCCGGGATGGGCCGGCTCGCCGTGAATGCCATCTTCCAGCGCGACTACCCCGTGGTGACCGGTGCGGCGGTGCTCACGACCACGATGGTCGTGCTGGGCAACCTGATCGCCGACGTGCTGTACGCGGTGGTCGACCCGCGAATCCGCGTACAGCGAGGGGGCCGAGGGGGGGGCGGGGGGAGCGTATGAGTGTCTGGACGTGGCTTACGTTGGGCGGGGCCGCGGTCCTCGCGCTCGCCGTCGTCGCGGAGCTGCGCCGACGCTTGCAGACCAGCGCGCCGGGGCGGCGCTTTTTCCGGCACCCGACCGCCGCGCTGGGGTTGTTCGTGCTCGCGTTCTTCGTCACGATCGCGCTCGCCGCGCCCGTCGTGGCGCCCTATCCACCCTACTATCAGATCGATATCGGGCACCCCAACCGCCCACCGTCCGCCCAGTTCCTGCTCGGCACCGACCCGTTCAGCCGGGATGTGTGGAGTCGGCTCGTGTATGGAGCCCGCGTCTCGCTCGGCATCGGGACCCTGGCGATGCTCGTCGCCGCAACGGTTGGAACGGCGGTGGGGGCCGTGTCGGGCTATTTCCGACGCTGGGTGGACGCGACGCTCATGCGCCTCGTCGACGTGGGCCTCGCCATGCCGCGCATTTTCGTGCTGCTCATGGCTGTAGCGCTGTGGGAGCACATCGCGCTGTGGGCGCTCGTGCTGCTGATCGGGCTCACCGGATGGTTCGGCACCAGCCGGCTGGTGCGCGCGGAGGTGCTCAGCCTGCGCGAGCGCGAATTCGTCGCGGCGGCGCGCGCGCTCGGCGCGGGGGCCGGGCGCGTGATCTTTCGCCACGTTCTGCCCAACGCGGCGGCCCCGATCATCGTCTCCGGGGCGCTCGGCATCGGCAACATGATGCTGCTCGAAGCGGGGCTCTCGTTCCTCGGATTGGGCGTCCCCTCCCCGGCACCGAGCTGGGGCAACATGATTGCCGACGGCTGGCACAAGATGGCGGTCGCCTGGTGGTCGTCGACCTTCCCCGGGCTGGCGATCTCGCTCGTCGTGATGGCGCTGAACGCGGTGGGCGATGCGCTCCGCGACGCACTCGACCCCCGCAGGGAGGCAGCGTGACGGAGCCCCTGCTGCGCGTGCGCGACCTCAAGACGTACTTCGTCACCGAGCAGGGCAGCGGCACCGCGCGCGCCGTGGACGGCGTCTCCTTCGAGGTGCAGCCGGGTGAGACGCTCGGTATCGTGGGGGAGTCGGGGTGCGGCAAGACCGTCACGTCGCTCTCCATCCTGCGGCTCATCCCCGAGCCCCCCGGCCACATCCGCCCCGGGAGCGTCATCGAGTTCGAAGGGCGTAACCTGCTGACCCTCGAGCCCCGCGAGCTGCGGGCGATCCGTGGGAACCAGATCGCCATGATTTTCCAGGAGCCGATGACGTCGCTCAATCCGGTGTTCACGGTGGGCGATCAGATCGCCGAGGCGGCCATCGTCCACCAGGGGCTGTCGCGCCGGGTCGCGCGAACCCGCGCCATCGATATGCTCAGGCTCGTCGGTATCGCCGACCCGGAGGAGCGCGTGGATCACTACCCCCACCAGATGAGTGGAGGCATGCGCCAGCGCGTGATGATCGGGATGGCGCTGGTGTGCCACCCGAAGCTGCTCATCGCCGACGAGCCCACCACGGCGCTCGACGTGACGATCCAGGCGCAGATCCTCGAGCTGCTCGACCGGCTGCAAGCGGAGCTCGGCATGGCGGTCATGCTGATCACCCACGACCTGGGGGTCGTGGCGGGTAGCGCCGACCGTGTCGCGGTCATGTACGCGGGCCAGGTCGTGGAGCAGGCGCCGACGGCGGCCTTGTTCGCGCGCCCGCTGCACCCGTACACCGAGGGGCTCCTCGCTTCGGTGCCGCGGCTCGACGCACCGCCAGCCCGGGAGCACGGCCGCCTGCACAGCATCCCGGGACAGGTGCCCGCCGCGACCGCGTGGCCGGATGGGTGTCGGTTCCATCCCCGCTGCCCCTACGCCTGGGAGCGCTGTCGCGCGGAAATGCCGCCCCTGCTCGACGCGGGCGGCGAGGGAGAGCCCGGCACCCACACCGTGCGCTGCTGGCTCCTCACCGAGCCGCGGCGCCGTACGCCACACCCGTGATGCCCGCGCTCGTCGACGTGCAGGGACTCGTCAAGCACTTCCCGGGCGAACGCGCGCTGCTCGGGCTCGGCCGGCCGCGCGCCGTGGTGCGCGCCGTCGACGACGTCTCGTTCGCGATCGCGCCAGGCGAGACGCTGGGGCTCGTGGGCGAGTCGGGGTGCGGCAAGTCCACCGTCGGGCGCGCCATCCTCCGGTTGATCGAGCCCGACGCGGGGCGCGTCACGATCGACGGTCAGGACGTGGTCGCCCTCGGGGCGCGGCCCCTGCGCGCCCTGCGACGCCGAATGCAGATCGTGTTTCAAGACCCCTACGGCTCCCTCAACCCGCGGATGACGGTGCGCCAGATGCTCGCTGAGCCGCTGGCGATCCATCGGATCGCGAGCGGGGCCGACGCCCAGCGACGCATCGCGGCCCTGCTCGAGGAGGTGGGCCTCGATCCGAGCTTCGCGCAGAGCTACGCGCACGAGCTCTCGGGCGGCCAGCGGCAGCGTGTGGGGATCGCCCGCGCCCTGTCCGTCGAGCCGCACTTCCTCGTGCTCGACGAGCCGGTGAGCGCGCTCGACGTGTCCATTCAGGCCCAGGTCCTGAACCTGCTCGCCGAGCTGCAACGGGGGCGCCGGCTCACCTACCTGTTCATCGCCCACGATCTCGCGGTCGTGAGACACATCGCGGATCACGTGGCGGTCATGTACCTCGGCAAGATCGTGGAGCGCGCGCCCGCGCCCGCGTTGTACGCCGGGCCCCGCCACCCCTATACCACATCGCTGCTCTCCGCGGTGCCGGTGCCGGATCCCAAGGCCCAGCGGCAGCGCATCGTGCTGGCAGGCGACGTGCCGTCCCCCGCGCACCCGCCGCCCGGCTGCCCATTCCATCCGCGCTGCCCACACCCGAAGAAGGACGCGCGCTGCCGCACCGAGCCCCCGGCGTTGCGCGAGGTCGCACCCGGGCAGCTCGCCGCCTGCCACTTCGCCGAGCAGCCGCTGTGACCGCGCGACTCGCCGCCATGCTCCGCGACGCCCAACTCTGGGTGCCCATCGGCGTTCTCCTCGCGGGCCTGCTGGTCCTGTGGTGGATCCGCTAGCGCCGGCCCCACCGGTCGACGACCGCCGGCTGCGTCGCCTGCAGCTCGCCGGCATTGCCAGCGGCTTCACCGCCGGTGCCTGGCTGGGCGCCGCCGAAGCGCCCACCAAGATGGTGACCCTCGGCCTCTCGCCCGTCGTGATCTCGCTGACCATGGTGCTGGGAGTGTTCCTCGCGCGCTGGAGCCTGCCCGCCCTGCTCCGCGGCACGGCCGCGATCGGGGCCGACGTGCGGCAGGCGCCTCACCTCATTGTGTGGGCCGTGCTCGCCGGCTGTCTCTGGTCCGTCGCCAACACGCTCACCATCTACGCCATCCGCGACATCGGCCTCAGCATCGCGTTTCCCCTATGGAACGCGAACAGTCTGCTGGGAATCGTGTGGGGGGCCGTGTTCTTCAACGAGCTCCACGGAACCGGTTGGCGACGCCGCCTCGGTGTGCTCGGCGGGGCCGCCCTGATGTTCGCGGGCGCGACGCTGCTCGCGGTCGCGTCGGCGGCCGGGGCACCTGCGGGCCATGCCGCACGAGGTGTCGCCGCCGCGCTCGCGGCCGGCGCCCTGTGGGGCACGATGTACATCCCTTACCGGAAGGCCTACCTCACCGGCATGAACCCGCTGGCCTTCGTCACGTTCTTCACGGTGGGCGAGGTCGTGATGATGCTGGCGCTTGCCCTGGCCGACCGCGGCGGCGGCGCGGCGCTCGCCGCGGAGCTCGCCGGCGCGCGCGACGTGCTGTTCTGGCTCCTGCTGGGCGGGTTCGTGTGGGTCGTAGGCGATCTGTTCCAGCAATACGCAGCCAAGTACGTCGGCATCAGCCGGGGGATTCCGCTGTCCAACACGAACCAGCTGTGGGGCCTCGTGTGGGGGCTGCTGGTGTTCGGGGAACTGCGCGGCGGTCCGGCGACGACGTACGGACAGGTAGTGGGAGGGTCGCTGCTGATGGCCCTCGGCGCGGTGGCGATCGCGCTGGCCGCTGCGACGGGCGCCGAGCACCGCCGCTGGCAGGAGGCGGCGGCGCGCGAAGGCGCGCGCTACAGCATCGACCCGGCATACGTCCGGGCCGCCCTCGCCGGCGAGAGCGCCGGCGCGGCCCCCGGCCGCCGCACCTGGCTCGATTGGCTTCTCGTCGGCGGTGCCACCGCGACGTTCGTCGGCTTCGGGATAGTGGCCCGCGTGCCCCAATTGACCATCGGCTGGGGATGGGTCGTGGGTCTCACCGCGACCATGCTCGCGCTGCTTTCCGGAACGGGCTGGTGGCTCTGGCGAACGACGCGGTTCAACTGAGGGGCGGCGCTGTCATCCTGAGCGAGCGCGCGGCACGCGCGCGAGCGAAGGATCTGTTTGAAGACCTTTGTCCGCGGTAGCTTCTTGCCCCATGACAACGCCCCGTCGCCTTGTTGCATCGATCTCGCTCGCCCTGGTCTTTCCCGCTCCGCTCGCCGCGCAGCAATCGCCCTTCACCATCGAGCAGGTGATGGGCGCGCCGTTCCCCGACGAGCTCACCGCCGCGCCCACGGGCGGGGCGGTGGCCTGGGTCTTCAACACCCGCGGCGCGCGGAACATCTGGGTCGCCGCGCCGCCCGACTACGCCGGCCGGGTCGTGACGGCGTACGCCGAGGACGACGGGCAGGAGGTGGGCGACCTGCGCTGGACGCCCGACACCCGCGCCATCGTATTCGTGCGCGGTGGGAGCCCGAACGAGAAAGGTGAGTACCCCAACCCCCACAGCCTGGTCGCGGGCGTCGAGCAGGCGGTGTGGGTCGTGCCGGTCGCGGGCGGGAGTCCGCGGCGCATCGGCGAGGGGCACGCGCCGGCGGTCTCCCCCAAGGGCGACCACGTGGCGCTCCTGAGACGGGGCCAGGTCTGGTGGGCGTCGCTCGCGGACACGTTGCCCGCCGAGCAGCTGATTCACGCGCGGGGGACGGCCCGCTCGCTGCGCTGGTCGCCCGATGGCTCGAAGCTCGCGTTCGTGAGCGACCGCGGCGACCACGCGTTCGTCGCCGTCTACGACGTCGCGACGAAGACGCTGCGCTTTCTGGATCCGAGCGTCGACTCGGACGCGGACCCGGTCTGGTCGCCCGACGGCCGCCGCATCGCCTTTCTTCGAAACCCGGCGGGTGCGGAGGGACTGCCCTTCACGCCCCAGCGGGCGGGCCAGCCGTGGTCCATCCGCGTCGCCGAAGTGGCGAGCGGCGCGGGACGCCAGGTCTGGATCGCCGACTCGGGGCCCGGCAGCGTGTTCCGCGAGGTGGTCGCGGACAATCAGATCCGCTGGGGAGCCGGTAACCGCATCGTGTTCCCGTGGGAGAAGGACGGCTGGACCCATCTATACGCGGTCCCGGTCGACGGCGGTCGGGCGGCGCTCCTCACGCCGGGAGGGTTCGAAGTCGAGCACGTACGCATGAGTCCCGACGGGGCGACGATGCTGTTCAGCTCGAATCAGGACGACATCGAGAGGCGCCATATCTGGAAAGTGTCGGTGTCGGGGGGCCCGCCGACGGCGCTGACCCGCGGGGCCGACCTCGAGTGGACGCCCGTGATGACCGGCGACGGTCGCGGGGTCGCGTTCATCCGAGCCGGCCCCCGCATGCCGCCTCGGCCGGTCATCCTGCTCGGCCCGGGCGGGGGCACGCCGCGCGACCTCGCGCCGGGTGCGATTCCGTCCGACTTCCCGGAGGCTGCGCTCGTCGACCCGCAGCCCGTGCTCTTCCCCGCCGCGGATGGGATGACGATCCATGGTCAGCTGTTCGTGCCGCGCGGCATCAAGACAGGGGACCGGCGGCCCGCCGTGATCTTCTTCCACGGCGGCTCGCGACGTCAGATGCTCCTGGGATGGCACTACTTCTACTATTATCGCAACGCGTACGCGCTGAACCAGTACCTCGCGAGCCGCGGCTACGTCGTCCTGTCCGTCAACTACCGCAGCGGGATCGCGTACGGGATGGAATTCCGTGAGGCACTCCACTACGGCGCCCAGGGCGCGAGCGAGTTCAACGACGTGCTGGGCGCGGGCCTATACCTGCGCAACCGTCCGGACGTGGATCCCAAGCGAATCGGCTTGTGGGGCGGCTCGTACGGCGGCTTTCTCACGGCCCTGGGTTTGGCGCGTGCGTCGGACCTGTTTGCGGCGGGTGTGGACCTGCACGGGGTGCACGACTGGAATATCGAGATCCAGAACTGGGTCCCGGCCTACGACCCGGCCAAACAGGCGGAAGCGGCGAAGCTCGCCTACGAGTCGTCCCCGCTCGCGTACGTAAAGGATTGGCGCTCGCCCGTGCTGCTGGTCCACGGCGACGACGACCGCAACGTGCAGTTCAGCCAGACCGTGCAGCTCACCGCGGCGTTGCGCACTCAGCGGGTGGACGTCGAGCAGCTGATCTTCCCGGACGACATCCACGACTTTCTGACGCACGCGCACTGGGTCGCGGCCTACGAGGCGGCGGCGGCGTTTTTCCAGCGGCGGCTGGGACGCACGCCGTAGGCTACGGTTTTCGCGCTCGAGCCTGCACGATCGCCTGCTCGAGCCGCGCCCGGTTCCGCTCGGTCAGCTGCTCAATGCCCGCCCGAAAACGAGCGTCGTCGCGCACCCGGTCGAACACGCCGCTACGGAGGAAGCGGGTCTGGACCGCCCTGTACGCCGCTCCATACCAGTGGAGGGACGCTTCCACGTCCCCGAGCCACGCGTAATACATCCCCAATCCTTCGGGCGCCGCCCAGGTGGCATGGCCAGCCCGGACCGCGGCGGCGAGCGAGTCGACGATGGCCGCTGCCTCGCGATGGCGCCTGAGCGCCTCGAGACACATGGCCTTAAGGTACTGTTGGTCGCCCAGATTGAGCGCCAGGCATTCCGCGGGGCGGCCGAGCAGCAGCAGTGCGAGCCCTTCGAAGCGAATCCGCACCGGCAGGGGGGCCGTCTCGAGGACCCCGGCCCGTCGGGCCTCTCGCAGGGCGACGTCGTAGCGGCGAGCCCCAAGCTCCGCTGAGCTGAGCGCGATATGGAATGCCGGCGCCAAGGGGTCGAGCTCTGTAGCCGTCTGAGCTTCCGCGACCGCATCTTCGTAGCGGCCGGCGTCGCCCAGAGCCGCCACATAAAAACTGTGCGCCTGTCCGGAATTCGGCCGGAGAGCGACGGCCCGCGCGAGGTCCCGGATCGCCGTATCGACCGAGACTCCTGCATTCGTAAGCGCCCAGCCTCGAGCGGCGAACCCCTCGGCGAGACTTGAGTCCAGCGCGATCGCGCGGTCAGCAAGTACGATGGCGCGCGCGAGCGCGGTGACAGGCTCCGGGCCACCGGAGTACTGGTACAGGACGAAGAGACTCAAGGCGCTGGACAAGCCTGCGAAGGCGGGCGCGTAGAGGGAGTCGACGGCCAGCGCTTCCTGGAACGCCTGCATCGCGCGCAACAGGCCATCGCGCGTGCGCTGCTGACGCCAATAGGTGCCCCGGAGATAGGCATCGTACGCGGCGGGCTGTTCGGTCCGCGATCCAGGACTCAGCGGACGCAGACCCTGGACGCTCGCCAGCAGAGCCCTGCTCACGTCCCCGGCGATCTCTTCCTGCACCCGGAAGACGTCCTTGAGATCTCGCTCGTATGTCCGCGCCCATAGGTGCGCGTCCGTCTTGGCGGCGATGAGCTGCGCGTTGACCCGAACCCGACCTCCCGCCCGGCGGGCGGACCCCTCGAGCACGTGGTCGACCCCCAGCGTGTCGGCGATGCGCGACAACGTCAGGTGGCTGCCCTTGAGCGCCACGACCGATGTACGGGAGATGACCTTGAGATCGCGGATCTGGGCGAGCTGCGTGATGATCTCGTCGGTCATACCGTCGCTGAAATACTCGTCTTGCGGCCCCCCGCCGATCGTCTCAAACGGCAGCACGGCCACCGAGGCGGCATACGCCGGCGCGCCCACGGCCGCTGTCCGCGCGTGTCGCCACGGCTTCCATACGGCGAGACCACCACCGAGCGCGACCAAGGCGAGGCCAGCGCCCAGCGCGGCGCGCAGCCGTCGGAACCCTCCGCTCGGGGGCGACACGACGGAGCGCCCCGAGCCGCCCAACGCTTCGGCGAACTGCAGGGCCGTGGCATAGCGGTCGGCTGGTGCCTTCGCGAGCGCGCGGTCGAGCGCCTCCGCGACCGCTCCTGATACCGTCCCCCGGGCGGTGCGCAAGCGCGGGACGGGGTCTAGCGCGTGACGAGCGAGGATCGCCTGCGCGGTGCCGCCGGAGAACGGCGGATGCCCGGCGAGCATTTCGTAGAGGACGCATCCCAGGCTGTACACGTCGCTCCGGCCGTCGAGCGCCCCGACCCCCGTTGCTTGCTCCGGGCTCATGTACAGCGGCGTCCCGATGGCGATGCCGGTGTGCGTCAGCTTATCGCCGCCCGCCGCCGAAATCGCCCGCGCAATGCCGAAGTCCGCGACGACGGCCTCGCCGCTCTCGAGCAGGATGTTCTCCGGCTTGATGTCACGGTGGACGACATCGTGCTGGTGCGCGTAGGCGAGGGCGCCCGCGACCTGCCGCGTGATCGTCAGCGCGTCGTCCAACGGCAGCTGGGTTTCATGGTCGAGGCGCTCCCGCAGGGACTTTCCCTCGACGTACGGCATGACGTAATACAGCAGGTCGGCAGCGGTGCCAGAGTCATACAGCGGCAGGATGTGGGGATGGTGGAGCTTTGCGGCGATCTGGATCTCTCGCAGGAACCTTTCTGCGCCGAGCGCGGCGGCGACCTCCTGGCGGAGTACCTTGATGGCGACGACACGGTCATGGCGCGAGTCGTGGGCCAGAAACACCACCGCCATGCCGCCGCGGCCGAGCTCCCGCTCGAGCGCGTAGCGGCCCGCCAGGGCGATCCGGAGGCGCTCCTCAAGCTCGAGCATAGGCGCTAAGATAGGACCTTCAGCGCACTCCGCCCATCAGCCGCTGGACGGGCTTGATGAGCACAAACATGACCGCCGCCGCGCCCAGCGTTACCGCCGCCGTCACGCCGAACAGGGTCGGGAGCGGCGTCGTGCTGATGAACCCCGCCGACCACCCGGCCAGCTTGTTGCCCAGGGCGTTCGAGAGGAAGAACACGCCCATCATCAGCCCGACCACCTGCTTGGGCGCGAGCTTGGTCACGACCGACAGCCCGACGGGGCTCAAGCACAGCTCACCGAGCTCTTCGATGAAATAGACCGCGACGAGCCAGAGCGGGCTGATCTTCACGCCGCCCTGCGCGATCGCCCCGGCCGGCATGAGCAGCACAAAAGCCAGTCCCACGAACAGCAGCGCGAGCGCGAATTTCGCCGGTGACGACGGCTGCCGGGGCCCGAGCTTCACCCACAGCCAGGCAAAGAGGGGGGAGAGGAGGATCACGAACGCGGCCTGGATGGATACGAACCACGATGCGTACAGCGTGATGCCCAGCAGCTCGAGGTGGACGTAGCGGTCGGCAAACAGGTTCAGCGTGGACCCCGCCTGCTCATAGGCGCCCCAGAAGAGGGACGCGAACGCGAAGAAGACCACCACCGCCGTCATGCGCTTCCAGTCCTCGGGAGTGAAGCCCCCGGCCGGTCCGGTGACGGCGGCCGTCGCGGGCGGCCCGGGTCGCCTGGCGAGACGGTCCATCGCCGGCTGGAGACGCCGGCGACCGAGGCCGTACTGCAGCAGTCCGAGCGTCATCCCGACACCCGCGCAGGCGAATCCGAGATGCCAATCCACGCCTTCGGCGAGCTTGCCGGCGACGAGGGGCCCGAGGAGCGCGCCAAGGTTGATCCCCATATAGAAGATCGAGAAGCCGGCGTCACGCCGCTCGTCCCCCTGTTCGTACAGCGACCCGACGAGCGTCGAGACGTTCGGCTTGAGTAACCCGGTCCCGACGACGATCAAGGAGAGCCCCGCGTAGAAGAACGGCAGCGCGTGGAGCGCAAGCGTGAAGTGGCCGAGCGCAATGACGATCCCGCCGAGCAGGACGCTCCGGTAGTGACCCAACCAGCGATCGGCGATGACGCCGCCGAAGATCGCGGCGAGCCACACGCTGCCGACGTAGTTGCCGTACACGGCGCCCGCGTGGGGGTCGGTGAAGCCGAGTACCTTCGTCATGTACAGGATGAGGAACCCCCGCATCCCGTAGTAGCTGAACCGCTCCCACATCTCGGTGAAGAACAGCGTGGACAGGCCGCGCGGGTGGCCGAACCACGACGAGCCGGGTGGGGGACTCGTCACTCGAACAGGTCGTTCTGCTCGACGGGCTCCGACGGCAGCGGGGTCCGGAGGATGTCGCCCAGCCGCCGCTCCCACTGCTCGACGTCGAAGTGGTGCTCGTCTGGAAGGGCACGGCGCAACCCAGGAGAGAACTCGTGGAACGCGGCGAGCAGCTCCGTGATGGCCTCCCGCAGGGCCTGGACCTGGAAGCCGCCCTCGGTGGCACCCATGTCTTCGAGGATGCTCTGCTCGGTGCGCGACGCGATGATCGGCTCCGCGCGTCCCTGCACGAAGACGTTGGTCCGCCGCTTGGGACCGCGCTCCTCCTCGATCGGCATCAACCCGATGATGGCGTCGGAGCGCCAGTACTTGCCGTAGCCGAGAAAGACCATGCGGTCGCGTTTGATGTCCATGCTGCCTCCGGAGCGCCGCCCGTCCGCGGTGCGCGGCCCGGGGCCGAAGGCGTCACGGAACCAGGACAGCACGCCGCCGATCACGCTCATGGTTAGTCCTTCTTCATCTTCTTCTTGAGCTCCCGGAGCTGCCGGTCGGCCGCCGCCTCGCGGGCGGCCCGGTCGAGCTGCGACTTGAGCAGCTCGTCTCCCGGGTCCACGCCGGGACGCGGTCCCCCCGCCGCCTGGAGGTCGCGCCACGCGCGTTCGGCCGAGCGCTCCGCCTCGGTGAGGGGCCGGTCGCGCTCGGCGCGAACCAGCTGCCCTTGCATGTCGCCCAGCTCGCGCTCGTACAACGCGAGCTCGTCCCGCAGCGCCGCCAGCTTCTTCTCGAGCACGGCCGTGCGCTCGCGGTGCTTCGCCGCGAACCGCCGGGCGACCTCCACCGTCTCCCGATCTTGGATCTCGGACGCGAGCCGGCCCCGACGCTCGGCATCCGCCAGCCGCTGGCGCTCCTGCGCGAGCGCACGCTCGGTGCGCGCGACCGCCTCGCGCGTCTCGCCGACGGCCAGCTTGGCCTCGACCACCGCCTCCCGCATCTGCCGGGCCAGGTCGCGCAAATCCCCCGCCGGCGTCGCCGCGTCCAGAGCGGCGCGCAACGCGTCACGCAGGCGCTCGAACACCGGAGGCTAGCTTTTCCGGACCGTTTTCGCGAAGAACGGCGAGAACACCTGCTCCACCGCCCGCGACTTGCACTTGGGGCAGGCCGGCCGCTTGCGCCCGTGCTCCTCGATTCCCTCTTGCTGGCTGAAGCGCGTGTCGCACTCCGTGCAGCGATACTCATAGATCGGCATGGCGGGGTTTACGTTATTCCCCGCCGAAACCAGGGTCAAGTTGACGCCCCGAGCAGCCCCCCGAAGATTGCTCGCATGGCGAACCGCCTCTCGCGCGCAGCCCTCGCCGCCCTCGGCACCATCATCCCCCTGGTGGGCGCCGCGGCGTGCAATGAGGGCCTCCAGCCGACCCCCCTCTGTCCCGAGCGCTTCGTCGGGATCTGCGGCAGGGTGACGTTCCAGGGGACCGAGCCCGACAGCACGGAGGGCGTCTTGGTCGTCGCGTACCCGCGCTTCCCCCAGAGCCGCAATGACCTCCTCACGTTCCAGCCGTTCCCGCCCCCGCCGTCGCTCGCCCGTCCCTTCCGGGGATCGCAGATCTACGCCCTTCCCCTGAGCACCGGACGGTACGAATGGGTGGTGGCCGTCTGGAAGAAGGTCGGGGCCTTCGCGCCGGGGTTCAGCAATGCCGACTCGCTGCTCAAGGAGGCAGGCTTCTACCGGGACCAGACCGACCCCACGGCGCCCGGAGTGGTCGTCGTCCACGACTCCAGCACCGACTCGGTCAACTTTGTGATCGACTTCGGTAATCTGCATCCCATCTGCACCTACTTCCCGCCGTGCCCGTGAGGGCCCTCCTGCTGGCGGCGCTCGCGACCGTGCCGCTCCGCGCCGTGAGCGCTCAGGGAACCGCCGCCCTCTACGGGTCGGTACGGGACAGTTCAGGCCAGCCGTTACGCGCCACCGTTCGAGTCGTCAACGGCGACGGCGTGGGCGTGGCGGATGCCCAGGGGCGCTACCGGCTGAGCGTACCGGGTGGGCTCGTCATCGTCCGGGTAGGTCTCCTCGGCTTCCAGTCTCTCGTCGACACGCTGACCCTCGCAGCAGGGGATTCGGTCGAGCGCGACTACCGGCTCGGTCCCGCGGTCGTACCGCTGGAGCCCGTCATCGTCACCGCCGCCAAGCACTCACAGCTCTTGAGCCAGGCGGTGACGAGCGTCGCGCTCGTCAGCGATACCGACGTCGCCCGCCGGGCCGTCACGACCGTGGACGAAGCCGTAGACAAGGCTCCCGGAGTGCAGTTCCTCAACGGTCAGGTGAACATCCGCGGCTCGTCGGGCTACGTGCAGGGGCTCGGCAGCCGCGTGCTGATGCTCGTGGACGGCGTGCCCGCGAATCAAGGCGACCGGGGTGGGATCAATTGGGACCTCATCCCGCTCGAGGACGTCGCGCGGGTCGAGGTGGTGAAGGGCGCGGGCTCCGCGCTCTACGGCTCGGCGGCGCTGGGCGGCGTGGTCAACGTGATCACGCGGGAGATCCCGAGCGGCTTCCACGCCCGGGTACGCGCCCTCGGTGGCGCGTACGCCAACCCACCTTTCGACGTCTGGAGGTTCCGCGACTATACGGGCGCTCTGGAGGGCCTCGATGTCACGACGTCGTACGGAACCGCCGCGGCGCGCGGCAGCTACACGGCCGGCGGGTGGCACTCGGACGGCTACCGCGAGCAGGACCGGCGCAACCACTGGCAGACCGCGGCCAAAGCGCAGTGGATCCCGACCCCCGAGACTCGCGTGACGACGTCCGGCTCGTGGGCGAGCGATCAGTACGAGACGCCGCTCATCTGGTGCACCCACGGTAGCTGCGATGACCGCGGCCAGGATTTCCAGCCATTCATGATCGAAGCGTCCGGCCGCGGCGCCTTCACCCGCTCGGACAAGGGGCAGCTCGCCGCGACGGTCGAGCACCACGCCTCGGAGCGCTTCGCGTGGCAGGCACGGGGTTCCTGGGGCCGCACCGACTTCACGGATTTCCAGCCTACCGGCGATGACTGGGGCGTGGCCAATCGATACGGCGTCGAATTCCGCGGCGAAGTGCACCCGACGGGCGACCGCGTCGTGACGCTGGGCGCGGAGGGCAGCTTCTCCGACGTGCGCACCAATATCTTCACCGGCGACGCTAATCCCACGAGCAACGTGGTCCGCACGCACGATCAACGCGAGTTCGCCGCCTATGCCGAGGGCGAGCGTCAGCTCGGGAGGCTGCGGCTCGTGGCCGGCGCACGGATCGATCACCTCGACGTGGACGGAGGCTCGCTCGCGACCGTCCTGAGCCCGCGTCTCGGCGTCGTGCTGCCGACGGCCCGCGCCGGCGTGTGGCGCGCCTCCGCCGGCCGCGGCTTTCGCGCCCCGTCGCTCGCCGAGCGGTTCGTCTCGACCTTCGTGCAGGGTATCCCCGTCGTCCCGAACCCCGATCTGGACCCCGAGACGGCGTGGTCGTTCGAGCTCGGCAACGCGGCGACGCTCTCGTCCGCGGTGCGGACGGACGCGGCGCTCTTCTGGACCGAAGCGTACGACCTGATCGAGCCTACGGTGGACAGCGGGCGGATCCAATTCAAGAACGTGACGCATGCCCGCCTCGCGGGACTCGACCTGGCCGTCACCGCCACTCCCCCGGTCGCGGGTCTCACGACGACCTTGTCGTACACGTTTCTGCACGCCCGGGCCCTCGCGCACGACAGCGTCTCGGAGCGCCCGCTCGCCTTCCGGCCGAGGCATCTGCTCACGCTCGGCGCCGACTACCAGCGCGGCGTGATCGGCGTCGGGGGCGACTTCCGCTACACGAGCCGCCTGGACCGGGTAGAGATCTACGAGACCGACCCGCGCGTGGCGGAGAAAGTCCTCGATCTGCGGGTGAGCGCCGTGTGGGGCGCATGGACGCTACGCGCCCAGCTCGCCAACGCGCTCAACTACATCTACAGTCAGGTGCCCCGCACACTCGCTCCAGTCCGGACCTTCGCCGCCACCATCACCTGGACGTATTAGATTCGTACGATGCTCGACGGCGCGCTGATGCTGACCCTGCTGCTCACGGGGTTTCAGGCGTCCCCGCTCAACGGCACCTGGGAGCTGACCCGCATCTTCCGGGCGGGCCCCGTACCCGCCACTCGCGCCGTGCCGATCGACTCCACCGTCTACCTTCGCATCACGCTTGAGACTCACGTGGGCGACTGGATTTCAGGCCGTCTGTACCGCCGTTATCGGGGCGAGCCCGACCGCAGCAAGGTCGAAGCCGGCCCGCTCCGCGGGGAAGGCCGTTTCATCATCGGGGTCGAGATCGAGAAACCGGCCTGGGCACGGGCCCGCACCGCGGCCTGGCTGGTGGGCGACACCCTGCGCTTCGGCACGTCGCTCGTTCCCGACGCCGACAGCCTGGAGCTCCGGCGGGTGAGCCCCGACGCCCCGTATCCGGCAACCCTGCTGGAGGTCGTGACGCCTCCATGAGACGGTTCCGTGCGACACCTTTTTGCGTGCCGTTCTTCGGCTTGCCGTTGTTCCTGTCTTGTGGCGGCGACCGCACACGCTCGCCGACCTGCGGCATGGCGCAGCTCATCGGGCCGTCCCTGATCCAAGACCGGCTGCGGCATCTACCCTTCGTGCTCACGGACGCGCCACGCGGGCTCCCCGGCACGCTTCCCGTCCGGGTGGTCGGCGTAACCCAGCAGAGCGCGGTGGCAGTCAGCTACACCAAGGGGGCGCTGACGATGGAGTTTCAGGGAGCCGGCTTCCCCGCCACTTCGATCAGCGACTCCACCGCCTACGCTATCCTCGTGGTGGACGATTCCACGCAACGAGCGCAGGGCCTGCTGATCTACGAGTCGCGGCGCCCGCCGGAGGGATACCCGAGCATCGGCGCCCTGACCGGCGCCGACCGGACGATCCCGTTGTACGGCGTGCGCGTCGACTGGCCGAACGTCTCGAACCCGAAGTGCCCGCTGCTCGGCGCCCCGGCGGGCCCCCCAAGCTCGGCGCTGTGACGCGCCTCGTCGCCGTGAGCGCGACGCGCCGCACCGACGCGGGGCGGGAGCGCGTCGCCCTGAACACCGCCTACGTGTATGCCCTGATGCGCGTCGGGCTCGTGCCCCTCCTCGTGCCCCCCGTCCTCGAGCCCGCGGCGGCGGGGGCGGCGCTCGACGGCGTGCACGGTCTCGTCCTCACGGGGGGCGAGGATGTAGAGCCGTGCCGCTACGGGGCGTCCCCCCATTCCAGGCTGGGTGAGATCGATCGGGCACGCGACGCGGTGGAGCTGGCGCTCATCGCGGGCGCCGAGCGACGCCGCCTCCCGGTCCTCGCCATCTGCCGCGGGATCCAGATCCTGAACGTCGCCCTGGGCGGCACGTTGTACCAAGACCTGGCGAGCGAGCGCCCCGGCTCCGTCGACCACGCCGATACGCGCTCCCGCCACGGCCTGCGCATCGAGTCCGGAACGCTGCTCCACCACACGCTGGAGACCGTGCACGCCAGCGTGAACACCCGGCATCACCAGGCAATCCGGGACGTGGCGCCGCCGCTCTGTGCGAACGCCTGGGCGGAGGACGGCGTGATCGAGGGGGCCGAGCGAAGGGACCCCGGAGCACCCTGGACGCTCGCCGTCCAGTGGCATCCGGAGGACGACGTGGAGGGCGCGCTGTTCCGCGGCTTCGCGGACGCGATCGCGTGAGCATCGCATTTCCGTCGGCCGAATGGGTGAGCGCGTACGGCGTGGCGATCAACGCGAGCGACGGGTATCGCGCCGCCTCGCTCGAGTGGACGCACGGTCCGGTCGCTCTCGTGGTGAATCGTCAGCCCGAGATCGGGATCGGCGAGCCGGTGGGGATCTGGCTCGACCTCGAGCGAGGCGTCTGCCGCGAAGCGAAGGTCGTGTCCCACGGGGAGGCGGACCACGCGGCGTTCGTGATCTCGGGCGACTACCAGCACTGGAAGCGCGTGATTCGGAAAGAGCTCGGGCCCATCGCGGGGATCATGCAGCGCAAGCTCACGCTCAAGGGGTCGCTGCCGATCGTGGTGCGCTTCGTGAAATCCGCGGAGCAGCTGGTCGAGGCGGCGACGACGGTGCCGACGCGGTTTCTGGACGAGTGAGGGGTAAGCGGTGAGCGGTTGGGCCGCCCCGCTGACCGCTCACCGCTTACGCTACAGATTTCGGAGTATCTTCTCCGGTGTGCTAACGTTCGGAAAGAAGACCCGGTCGCTCAGCCGGTTGAAGGCCACCCGCAGCGTGGGGAACCGCTCGGCGGCGGCGCGGTAGATGGTGGCGACGCCCAGATGTTCGGCGAGCCGGTGCTGGGCGGCCAGGCGAAAGCCCTGTCGGCCCAGCTCGTCGTAATACGGCAGGTCGGGCCCGCCCTTGCGGGAGCGCCGGGCAGCGATGTAGTCCGGAAACAGTCCGGCGAGCCAGAGACTGTAGTTGCCGAGATGCGCGCGAAGCAGAAAGGCCCGTTCCCCGGCGTCGTCGAGTCCCGTGAGGTCCTCCACCATGTCGATCAAGTAGTGGTAGGTCTCGTCGTCGGTGCGGCGGATGCGGACGTGCCGGTCATGATCGCCGAATTCGAGCAGCAGCGCGGCCAGGTAGTCGGCCAGGACGCGGTCGTCGACGCCGGCTGCGCGCAGGGTATGGCGCACCGCCACATACGTAAAGAGCGCCGGCGACGGGACCACGAGCGTGCGCAGGGCCAGCAGGGCGGCGAGCAGGTCGGGGTCGTCGAGCAGCTCGTCGGGTCCCTCCTCGAGGAGCAGCCGCTCGTACCGCGCGCGGCGCGGCGCGTCCCCACGCGCCAGGGCGAGCGCGACGAGCAGAAAGTCCTGCGCCCGCAGGCGACCACGGACGTTGGCCAGTATCATGCCCAAACCTCCCTCTAGCGCTGCTACCCCCCGACCCGCGCCGGAGTTGCTGGCGCGCCTGACGACGCTCGCCCAGGAGCTCGCGGGGGCGTTCCGGCCGACCACCGTGGTCGAGGTGGTGGCGCGCGCGCTCGCCGAGCTGCTCCGGCCCGATCGGCTCTCGGTCATACTACTTGACGCCGAGTCGAACCGGCTGGCGGTGACCTACGACACGCACCCCGTTCCGGCCCGCACCGACGACCCCCTGCTGCAGCTCGCGTTGCGGCACGGGCCGCTCGCGTTCCCCAAGAACGTACGCGAAGAGGCGCGGCGCCGCGGGGCGGAGCTGCCCGCCGACGCGCCCCCCCCCGGCTCCTGGCTCGGCGCACCGCTCATCGCCGCCAGTCGCACGATGGGCGCGGTCTCCCTCTCGAGCGAGCGGCCCGGCGTGCTGGGGAAGGCCGAGCTGACGCTCGTCTGCGCGGTGCTCGCGCAGGCGGCGATCGCGCTCGAGAATGCCCGCCTGGTGGAGCTCCTCTCCTCCGCCAAGCGCGAGTGGGAGAAGACGGTCGACGCCATCTCCCAGGCGATCTGCATCGTGGACGCCCACGGCACCGTGCGTCGCGCCAACCGCGTGTTCGCCGACCTGATCCAGACCGCGGTCACCGCGATTCCCGGCCGGCCGTGGCTCGGGCTCCTCCCGCCCGCCTGGTCGGACCCCGTGGCGCGCGCCCTCGCCGAGCCGTCGGCGAGCACGGCGGAGATCCGCGCGGGCGAGCGCACGCTGCTCCTGACCGCCATCCCGATGGCCGAGCCGGGCTCCGCGGTCCTCGTCTTCGAGGACCAGACCGAACGGCGCCGGTTGCAGGAGCAACTCATACAGTCTGAGAAAATGTCGGCGATCGGTCAACTGATCGCCGGGGTGGCGCACGACCTGAACAACCCCCTCGCCTCCGTCGTGGGCTTCAGCGACTTCCTCGCCGAGGCGGGCGACGTCCCGGCCTCGCTGCGGGAGCCGCTCCAGGTGATCCGCCAGGAGGCGGAACGGGCCGCGACGATCGTCAAGAACCTGCTGTCCTTCGCGCGCAGCCAGCAGGGAGAGCGCACGCGCCAGCCGATCCGGGCGCTGCTCGACTCGACCCTTGCCCTGCTCCGCAATCAGCTGATGGCGCACAAGGTCGAGGCCACGCTGGAAGTCGAGCCCGGGCTGCCCGACGTCGAAGTCAATGCGAACCAGCTCAAGCAGGTGTTCGTGAACGTGATCAACAACGCGTGCCAGGCGATCGCGAGCGACGCGCCGTCCGGCCGAATCTGGATCACGGCGCGTCGCGTGCACGACAGCGTCGCGGTGAGTGTCACGGACTCGGGCCCCGGCATAGTCGAAGAGGTCGCGGCCCGCGTGTTCGAGCCGTTCTTCACGACCAAGCGGGAGGGCGAGGGCACGGGCCTCGGGCTCTCCATCTCCCAGGGGATCATGAAGGAGCACGGGGGCCACATCACCCTCGACACGCGGCCGGGCGGCGGAGCGACCTTCACCCTGGAGCTGCCGATCGGCGCGCGCGCCGCGCGCGCCGAGGTCGCGCCCGTGCCGCCCGGCGAGTCGAAGCCGCTCAGCATCCTGGTCGTGGACGACGAACCGCACATCCTGCATTACATGCGGGCCACGCTCGAGAGTTGGGGCCACACCGTCGAGGTGGCGAGCGACGGCACGTACGCGCTGGAGCGCGCCCTCGCCGGCGCATTCGACGTGATCATCTGTGATCTGCGGATGCCGCACCTCTCCGGGCGCGAGATGTACACGAAGCTCGCCCGGCAGGACCCGCGGGTCGCCGAGCGGATCATTTTCGCCACCGGCGACACCGTGCGCGGCGACACCCTGCAGTTCCTCGAAGCGCTCGGTCGGCCCTACCTGCACAAGCCGTTTACGCTGGCCGAGCTGCGCGCCGCCCTCGGCCATGCCGCGAAGCAGCCGGCCTGAGGGGGGGCGTGCGCGTCCTCCACGTCGACTCCGGCCGGGAATTCCGGGGCGGTCAGAACCAGGTCCGGCTGTTGGCCCGCGAGCTGGCCCGCGAGCCCGGCGTCGAGCAACGGCTCGTCACGCGGCGAGGCAGCGAGCTCGCGCGCCGGGCCACGGCCGACGGCGTCGCCGTCCGTGAGGTGCCCTGGACCATCGGGGTCGACCCGCGGGCCGGGTGGCGGCTCGTCGTCGAAGCCCTGACCTGGCCACCTGATCTCATCCACGCTCACAACAACCATGCCGTCACGGTCGCGGTCTGGGCGCGCCGCTTCCTCACCTATGCGCGCACGGCGGCGCCGCGTCTCGTCGCGACGCGCCGAGTCGTGTTTCCCGTACGCCGCCGCAGCGCGCTGCGCCACGCCGACGCCGTCGTAGCGATCTCCGAAGCCGTACGGGCAACGCTCCTGGCCGCCGGGTTCCCCGCGGGAGAAGTCAAGACGGTTCCCTCCGGCGTCGATCCCGACGAAGTGCGCCGCGCGGCCGCGGTGCCGCTCAACCTCCGGGCGATGCTGGGGCTTCCCCCCCGCGCGCCGATTGCCGCCAACGTCGCCGCGCTCGAGCCGGCCAAGGATCAGCGCACCTTGATTCGCGCGGCTCATCGGGCGCGGGCCGACCGCCCCGATCTGCATTGGGTGATCGCGGGCGACGGCCCCGAGCGCCATGCCCTCGCAGCCGAAGTCCGCCGGCTCGACCTCGCCGATCGTGTCCACCTGATCGGCCACGCCGCTCAGGCGGATGCGTTGCTGCGCGAGAGCGATGTCGTCGTCATGTCCTCGCGGGCCGAAGGTCTCGGCACCGTGGTGCTGCACGCGCTGGCGCTGGGCAAACCGGTGGTGGCGACGGCAGGGGGCGGGCTGTCCGAGATCGTGCCACCCGAGGGGCTCGTGCCGGTAGGGGACGCCGACGCCCTCGCACGCCGAGTGATTGAAGCGCTGGCGCACCCCTCCCCCGTCCCCCTGCCCGTGCGCTACACCGCTTCCGCCATGGCGACCGGCGTCTTGGCCGTGTATCGCTCGCTCCTCTAGATTGCAGGGCCATGATCTACGTCTGCGTCCCGGTGCACAATGAGGCCCGCACCGCGGGGCTGGTGCTGTGGAAGGTGCGCCAGGTGTTCACGGCGTTCCCACGTGAATACCAGCTGCTGGTGCTGGACGACGCGTCGACGGATGACACCCGCGAGGTGTTGGCGTCGTACGCCAAGGTCCTACCGATGACGATCGTGACGCACCGCGAGCGGCTGGGGTACGCGCGCAGTCTCGAGGAGCTGTTGCGCCTCGCGCTCCAGCGGACCGACCGGCCGAAGCGGGACTGCGCCATCACCCTCCACGCGGACTTCGTCCATTCTCCCGAGAGCATGGAAGATCTGGTGAAGCATCTGGAATCGGGGGCGGACCTGGTGGTCGCGGAGCTGCTGCAGCAGCGGGGGCGAGTCTCTCGGGCCCTGGGGCTGGCACGCCGCTGGACCCCTCGACTGCTGCGCGTCGCCGGGCTGCGCGACACCGTGTCGGGGTTCCTCGCGCTGCGGTTGATCGTGCTGCGGCAGGCGCTGCGTCACGACACGACCCGGTTCCTCCGGACCGAAGGCTGGTGTGCGAGCGCGGAGCTGGTCGCACGACTGGCGCCGCACGCCCGCCGGCTGGACGCCGTCCCCGCGGCGGCGCGGTACGACCTGGTGCAGCGTCCGTCGCGCATCAGACCGTGGCGCCAGCTGCTCGACGCGTGGCGGGCCCGTTCCGTCATCCGCGCCGCTCGCACCGTGGTGGCGCTGGTCCTCATGGCGGTCGGCCTGCACGCCCAGTCGGACACCGCCTCCCGACCGGATTCCCCCTCCCTGTCCGCCATGGCGATCGTCACGCCCCCCGCCCCCGTGGCGGTGCCGTTCCCTGTCGGTGAGCGGCTGGTCTACGGGGCGCGGTACGGGCCCTTCAGCGTCGGCACCGCCACGATGCAGGTCGCGGGGATCGACACCATCCGCGGCGTCGAGACGGTTCACTTCGTGTTCCTGATCGATGGCGGCGCGTTGTGGTACCACATCCACCAGAACCTCGAGTCGTGGGTGGGACGTCACGACTTCCGCTCGCGCCGCTTCCTGAATCAGACCGAGGAAAAAGGCAAATCGTGGGAGCGGAAATTCGACATCTACCCGGACTCGGGGTTTTACCGTGAAGCCGGGCGCGACACGACGGTGCCGACCGTGGCAGACCCGCTCGACGACGCCGCGTTCCTCTACTGGATCCGCACCGTGCCGCTCGAAATCGGGAAGCGCTACGAGTTCCGCCGCTATTTCCGCCCCGAGCGCAATCCGGTGATCGTCGAGGTCTTGAAGCGCGAGCGCGTGGGCGTGGCCGGGAAGAAATGGGACGCGATCGTCGTCCGCCCGCGCATCCCGAATGGCGGCGGCATCTTCGCCGAGAAAGCCGACGCGCGAATGTGGCTGTCGGACGACAGCCTGCACATCATGCTGGCGCTGCAGTCGAAATTCTCGTTCGGCCAGGTGACGCTCAAGCTCAAGGAGATCGCCTCGCCCAAGGAGAACGCCGACTCCCGTCCGGAGCACCCATGACCGACTACCGCGAGGCGGACCTGTCCCGGCTGAAGACGGTCCCCATCGCGCAGCGCCCCAACAAAGTCGACGCCTCCCTGCTCGCGCATCCCCCCGGCGGCGATCCGAGCTTCACCGCCTTCTGGGATTCGCTCCCCGACATCCTCGCCGCAAAGGACCTCCGCGCGGTCGTCCGGCAGGTGGCGAGCGCCGCGGGCCGGCGTGGTGTCGTGGCCATGCTCGGCGGGCACGTCATCAAGGTCGGCCTGGGACCCCTGCTCCGCGAGCTGATCCACCGCGGCGTGATCACCCACCTGGCGCTCAACGGGAGCGCCGCCATCCACGACTTCGAGCTCGCGGCATACGGAGGGACGAGCGAGGACGTCGCCGCCGGTCTGGCGGACGGTACGTTCGGCATGGCGGAGGAAACCGGCCGCGAGATGAACGCCGCCATCGGCGACGGCGCGCGCGCCGGCATGGGCATGGGCGAGGCGCTCGTCACGTACCTCGCCCGCCGACCGCAGCTCGCGGCCCGCGAGGTCTCCGTCCTCGTCGCCGCGGGCGAGTGGGCCGTCCCCGTCACCGTGCATGCCACGCTCGGCGCCGACATCATCCATCAGCACCCCGCGGCGGACGGCGCCGCGCTCGGCACCACGAGCCACCGTGACTTCAAGCGACTCGCCGCGTCGCTCCCGACTCTCCACGACGGCGGCGTCGTCCTCAATCTCGGCAGCGCGGTGGTGATGCCCGAGGTGTTCCTCAAGGCCCTCACCGTGGCGCGCAACCTGGGCGGCGGCAAGCCGACCGGTTTCACGGCCTGCGACTGCGACATGCAGCGCCACTACCGGCCGCGGGTAAACGTCGTCGAGCGCCCGACGCTCGCCGGCGGTCGCGGGATTCAGCTCACCGGCCACCACGAGATCCTGATCCCGCTCCTCGCCTGGGCGGTGCTGCGCGCGCTCGATGCGCGCTAGCGCGCGCCGGGTGCTGCTGCTCGCCGCGACGCTCGGCGCGGCCTGCGTGACCCGATCTCGCCGCCTCGCCCCGAGCGGCGCGACGGCGGCGGTGGGAACGCCGGACATGGTGCAGGAGATGGCGCGGCAGGCGGTGCTGTTGGACGCGAAGGGGGACCGGGCCGCGGACACGCTGTATGCGCCCGACGCACTCGTCGTCGCGAATGCGCGCGTGCGGCTGGGGACGCCGCGCTTCGCCGGGGTCGGCCTGGGCGGCCGGGCCACCGTCGCCGCGGCGGCGGTGACGCTGGAAGGCCGATTTGCGTGGGTGCTGGTGGACTACCGGTGGCTCAATTCAGAGCGCAACCAAGCCGAGGCCGGTCGCGCCACCTTCGTGTGCGAGCAGAAGCCGAAGGGCTGGAGGATCGTTCACGTACACTCCAGCCAACTCCTCCAGTGAGCGCGTTAGGCGTCCGCCGGGCGTCCCTTGATCATGTCGCGGATTTTCTCCGCTGTGGTGGGGCTGACGACCCGCAACACGAGGTAGATGATGAACCCGATGGCGGCGAGCCATAACACCGTCATGGCCAGCCCGATGAGGCCGCCGAGCACGCTGAAGACGACCTTCAAGCCGAGCCAAGCGAGCACGGCGACAACGGCGAATCCGAGGACGCTGCGGAACATGGGGTATACCTCCGTGAAACCCCGACGGCGGGGCCGTACGTCGCAATGTAGCAGCGAGTTTCAGGGGGGCGCCAGCCGGTGAAGGCGGTCGATGTCGCGATCGTGGGTGGCGGTGCGGTGGGGGCGGCGTGCGCCCGGGCCGCCGCCCTGCGGGGGCTGGAAATCGCCATCTTCGAGCCGGGCCCCGACCCCGCCGCCGCGTCGCCGGCGTCCGCCGGGATGCTGGCCGCGCAAATCGAGCCCGGTGACGACGTGCTGGTCGCCCTGTCGGTGCGCGCCCGGGATCTGTACGAGCCGCTCGCCCCCGCCCTGCGGGAAACCACCGGCATCGACATCGGGTTCTGGCGCTCGGGAATCGCCGCCGTCGCGTTCGACGAGCCGGCCGCCGAGCGCCTCAAGGAGGAGGTGGCCCGGCAGCGCCAGGCCGGCCTCCGTTGCGACTGGCTGGACGGCGACGAAGTGCGCGAGCGCTGGCCCGGCGCCGCGCCCGACTGCCAGGGCGCGCTCTTCGCTCCCGAGGACGGCGCGCTGGACCCGCAGGGGCTGACGCGCGCCTGCCTCGCGGACGCGCGCCGCCTGGGTGCCACCCTCCACGCCGAGAGAGTCGACGCGCTCGCCATCGGGCAGGGCCGCGTGACGGGAGTCGTCACCGGCCGCGGCACCACGCCGGTCGAGCACGCCGTGCTCGCCGCCGGCGTGTGGTCTCCGCAAGTCCGCGGCCTGCCGCGCCCCCTGCCCGTCGAGCCGCTGCGCGGCCAGATGGCCGCGACCGCGTGGCCCGACGGCTGCCCGCCCGCGATTCTCTTCCACGACCACGGCTACGTCCTGGCCCGCGGCGCCGACGCCGTGCTCGGCAGCACGATGGAGCGGGCCGGGTACGATGCGCGCGTCACGAACGAGGGGCTTGCCCAGATCTTCCGTGGCGCCGTCCGGTTGCTCCCGGCCCTCATGACGCAATCGGTGCAGCGCATGTGGGCCGGCCTCCGTCCGGCAACTCCCGACGGGCGACCCATCCTCGGCCGGGACCCCGAGGTGGACCGATTGTGGTACGCGACGGGGCACGGACGCACCGGCATCCTGCTCGCGGCGCTAACGGGCGAGATCACGGCGGATCTCCTCACCACGGGTGAGACCGACTCGGACATCGCCGCGTTGCGCTTGGATAGATTCCATTGAGGGAGCAGGGAGCAGGGAGCAGTACCGACCAACGAACGCTCCTGCTCCCTGCTCCCGGTTATGTACCGCACCTGCGCCTTCTGCAACGGCACGCTCGACGGCGACGGCGGCCCCTCGGGGCTCGGGGTCGGACGGCGGCTCGCGTTCGACGAGTGGAAGGGTCGCCTCTGGGTGATCTGCCCGAAGTGCTCGCGCTGGAACCTCGCTCCGCTGGACGATCGCCTGGAACTGATCGAGGCGCTGGCGCGCGCCGCCGGCGAAGGCCGCGTGGCCGCCGCCACCGAGCAGGTCGCCTTGATCCGGTGGCAAAGCTACGACCTCGTGCGAGTCGGGAAGCCGCGGCGCATCGAGTTCGCGACGTGGCGCTACGGCGAGCGGCTCAGAGCGCGGCGCCGCGAGCAGCTCAAGTTCGTCGTGCCGGTCACGGTCGCCGCCGTTGGGCTCGCGGTCGCCGTCAATGTGGCGGCGGGCGGCTCGCTGGGCGTGTTCGTGTGGAACATGCCCAACCTCGCGCGGATGATGTACACCGGCATCATTGGCCGGCGCCGGGTGAGTCTGGTCGAGCCGCCGATTTGCGAGCGCTGCGGGAGCGTGCTGCACCTGCGGGCCAAGCACGTGGCCCACGCGCGGGTGGTGCGGCAGGCGCAGGCCGACGTCGCGCTGATCTTGAGCTGCCCCACCTGCCGCACCGAAGGAGCCATGCTCGTGGGCCACGACGCGCAAGCCGCACTCCGTCAAGGACTCACCTATCTGGCGCTCGCGCGCGGCACCCGGCAACGCGTCGAGGACGCCGCTCGGCTGGTCGAAAACGCCGGCGGGCCGGACCAGCTCATCAGCGACGTGGCTCGCCGCGAGCTCACGCTGCGCAGTCTTGGCGTGGAGCGGCGCCTGGCCCTCGAAATGGCCGTGGACGAGCGCGCGGAGGTCGAAGAGCTGGAGCGCCACTGGCGCGAGGCGGAGGAAATCGCCGAGATCGCCGACGGCACGCTCAGCTCGGACCCCCAGCTCGACGAAGAGCTGGAGCGCATCAGGAAAAAACTCGGTGGCGAGCAGCAATCCGGCTGAGTGGTGCGCCGACGCGACGTCGCAAGAGGAGTCATCGAAGGACCTCAACGTCCCCAGCGACGTATGACCACGCAACGCAAGCCTCGGAGTACATCGATGGTCCGTCGCACGACGTGGATCCTCGCGACAGTCTTCCTGGCAACCGGTCCACCTGCCTCCGCACAGTGGCTCGATCCGGATCGATGCATCACCTGCCCCGACAAGGTGCAGCATTTCGTCGCGGGTGTCGGCCTCGACCTCCTGGCCCGCGGGCCGTGGGTGGCGAGGCCGTTCCGTGACCACGCGTGGAAACGCGTCGCGATCACGGCCGTGGTGGCTGCGAGCTGGGAAATGCTCGAAGCCCTGGACGCGCGCCGCCAAGGGAAAGCGGGACAGCCGGGGTACGGCTTCGGACCGTTGGACCTCGTCACGACGGTCGGCGGCGCGGCTGCCGTGGAAGCGATCCAAGGAGTCGGCCGAAGGCTGACCAAGCGACGAGCCCGGGGGGTTCACTAGCTCGGCCGAATCAACCGCACGGTTGAATTTTTGACCCTGCGGCTACCCCGCCCCTCGTGAACCCGCTATTTTGGCGATAGTTATGGCCAGCCCTCCTTTCGTCCAACTGAACCGCCAGCGTCCTATCCGCCCCATCGAGCGTAAGCCATCCTGGCTCAAGGTTCCGGCGCCGGGCGGTCCCAACTACGTGGTGCTGAAGCATCTGATGCGAGACCTGAAGCTTCACACGGTGTGCGAGGAAGCTCATTGTCCCAACATCGGGGAGTGTTGGGAGCACCGGGCCGCCACCTTCATGATCCTGGGCGAGGTGTGCACGCGGAACTGCGCCTACTGCGCGGTCGCCCATGGGACACCGGCTCCGCTCGACAGCGACGAGCCCGCGCGCCTCGCGGCGGCCGTGGAACAAATGGAGCTCCGGCACGTCGTCATCACGAGCGTCGACCGCGACGATCTGGCGAACGGTGGCGCCGAGATGTTCGCGGCGGCCATCGCCGAAATCCGACGGCGCCGGCCCGGGACCTCGGTCGAGGTGCTGATCCCGGACTTCAAGGGGAGCGAGCGGGCACTGCGCATCGTGGTCGACGCCACGCCCGACATCCTGAACCACAACCTCGAGACCATCGAGCGCCTGTACCGGCTGGCGCGACCGGGGGGCCGTTATCCGCGGGCGCTCGAGCTGCTGCGACGCGCCAAAAGCATGAACCCCGGCATGCTCACGAAGTCGGGGATCATCTGCGGATTGGGTGAGGAGTGGGACGAGCTGCTCGTGGCCATGCGGGACCTGCGCGCGCAGGACGTGGACATCCTGACCATCGGTCAGTACCTCCGACCCTCGAGCGAGCATCTCCCGATCGCGCGGTACTACACGCCCGACGAGTTCGCCGAACTGCGCCGCCGCGGCGTCGAGATGGGCTATCGTCATGTCGAAGCCGGCCCGCTGGTGCGCTCGAGCTACCACGCGTGGGAACAGGTAACGCGAGCGACCGCCGCCCGCTAGAACCCTCACCGATCGCCATGGCCACCGCAACCGCCCAGACCACCCACGCGCCCGCCCAGCACGAGCTGGAACATCGCATGCTGCGCCAGATGCTGTTGATCCGGCGCTTCGAAGAGAAGGCCGCCGAAGCGTACGCCCTGGGCAAGATCGGCGGGTTCTGTCACCTCTACATCGGCCAGGAGGCGGTGGCGGTCGGCTCGCTCGCCGCACTGCGCGAGGACGACTACGTGATCTCCTCCTATCGCGAGCACGGGCAGGCGCTCGCGCGCGGCCTGCCGGCGAACGTGGTCATGGCCGAGCTGTTCGGCAAGGCGACGGGGTGCTCGAAGGGGAAAGGCGGCTCGATGCACCTGTTCGACGCGGGGAGGCGGTTCATGGGCGGCCACGGGATCGTCGGCGGCCACGTCCCGCTCGCCGCGGGCCTAGGGTTCGCGATCCGCTACAGGGGCGGCGACCAGGTCTGCCTCTGCTACTTCGGCGAGGCGGCGGTCAACATCGGCGCCTTCCACGAGACGCTGAACATGGCCTCCGTGTACAAGCTGCCCGTGATCTTCCTGTGCGAGAACAACCGCTACGGGATGGGCACGGCGTTCGAGCGCGTGGCAGCGGTCACCGATGTGGTGGAGCACGCCTGCAGCTACGACATGGCGGCGGAGCTGGTGAACGGCATGGACGTGCTCGCGGTAAACGAGGCGACCCGGCGCGCCGCCGAGCGCGCGCGCAAGGGCGGCCGCCCGACCCTGCTCGAGGTTCGGACCTACCGCTTCATGGGCCACTCGATGTCCGACCCCTTACACGGCGTGTACCGCACCAAGGAAGAAGTGGAGGAGCAGCGCAAGCGCGATCCGATCTCGCAGCTCGCCGGGAAGCTCAAGGAGGAAGGCGTGCTGGATGAGGCGGGGCTGAACGCCCTCGACGCGGAGGCGCGCGCGGCGGCCGAGGACGCGGTGCGCTTCGCCGATCAGAGCCCCGATCCCGACCCCACCGAGCTCACCACCCACGTGCTGGCCGATTGATGGCGACGCTCACGTACCGCGACGCCCTGAACCAGGCGCTGCGCGAGGAGATGCAGCGTGACCCCGACGTGTTCCTCATGGGAGAGGAAGTCGGGGTCTACCAGGGCGCCTACAAGGTCAGCCGTGGTCTGTTGGAGGAGTTCGGGCCGATGCGGATCGTGGACACGCCGATCGCCGAGCTGGGGTTCGCCGGGATCGGGGTGGGCGCCGCCATGGCGGGCCTGCGCCCGGTGATCGAGTTCATGACGTGGAATTTCGCCGTGCTGGCGCTCGATCAGATCGTCAACTCCGCCGCGAAGATCTTGTACGAGTCGGGCGGCCAGATTCCCATCCCCATCGTGTTTCGCGGGCCGAACGGCGCGGCGCTGCAGCTCGCGGCGCAGCACTCGCAGGCGTGGGACGCCTGGGTGTCACACATCCCGGGCTTGAAGGTCGTGGCGCCCGCGACCCCGGCGGATGCGAAGGGTCTCCTCAAGGCGGCGATCCGGGACAACAACCCGGTGATCGTGCTCGAGGGTGAGATGTTGTACAACGTCAAGGGAGAGGTGCCGGAGGGGGAGCACATCGTCCCGATCGGGCAGGCGGACGTCAAACGGCCCGGGCGCGACGTGACGTTCATCTGCCACTCGAAGACCGTCGCCGTGGCCCTCAAAGCCGCCGAGCAGATGGCCGAGCACGAAGGGGTATCGGCCGAAGTGCTCGACCTGCGCTCGCTGCGTCCGCTCGACGAGGAGGCGATCCTCGGCTCGGTGGCGCGCACCAACCGGGCGGTCGTGATCGAAGAAGGCTGGCCCCACGCCGGGATCGGCGCGCAGGTGGTGGACGTCATCCAGCGCGAAGCCTTCGATCAGCTGGACGCGCCGGTCCTGCGGGTCACCCAGGCCGACGTGCCGATGCCCTACAACAAGCAGCTCGAGCGGCTCGCGAAGCCCTCTCCCGAGCGCGTGGTCGCCGCGGCGCGCCGCGTCCTCTACCTCGACTGAACCCCCGTGGCCACGAACGTCTATATGGAAGCGCTCTCGCCCACGATGGAAGAAGGGCGCGTGGTGAAGTGGCACAAGCGGGACGGGGACCCGGTGAAGGCGGGCGAGACGCTGGCCGAGGTCGAGACCGACAAGGCCGTGATGGATCTGGTGGCGCGCGCGGACGGCGAGCTGCGCCAGGTCGCCGCCGCCGAGGGCCAGACCGTCGCGGTCGGGAGCGTGGTCGCGGTGATCGTCTCGCCTGCCGAGGCCGTCGGTGCCGCGCCAGCCGCCGCAGCGCCAGCGACGCCTTCGGGAAGCGGGGAACGGGAAACGGGAAACGTGGCGACGGTGACGGCGCCTGCTCCGGTAGCTGTCAGCCCGCTGCCGGTGGCCGCTGCGGCAGATGCCACCCGCGTGAAAGCTTCCCCACTCGCACGGCGGATGGCGAAGGAGGCGGGAGTGGACCTCAAGCTCTTGACGGGCTCAGGGCCGGGCGGCCGAGTCGTTAAGAAGGATCTCGAGCGTGCGCCTAGCCCAGCCGCGTCAGCCGGGCCGACCGCAGCGGCCGCAGCAACGTTTCCCGTTTCCCGTTTCCCGTTTCCCGAGCGCACTGGAGCCGCGTACGATGACGTTCCGCTCACCCAGATCCGCAAGACGATCGCGAAGCGGCTCGCGACGTCGCTCGGCCCCATTCCTCATTTCTTCCTGACGACCGAAGTGGACATGGAGCGGGCGAGCGAGGCGCGCGAGGCGCTCAACCAGCAGCTCGGCGATCAGGGCAAAGTCTCGTTCAACGACATCATCATCAAGGCGACGGCGCACGCGCTCACCAAGCATCCGGCCTGCAACGCCTGGTTCCAGGACGACCACATCCGCTACTGGCACGAGGTGCATATGGGGATGGCGGTGGCGGTAGCGGACGGGCTCATCACCCCCGTGATCCGGAACGCGGAGCTCAAAGCGCTCGCGGAGATCGGGCGCGAGGCCAAGGAGCTGGCCGAGCGGGCCCGCAACCGCCGGCTGCAGCCCAACGAGTACACCGGGGCGACGTTCTCCGTCTCGAACCTCGGCATGTTCGACATCGACCAGTTCACGGCGGTGATCAATCCGCCGGAGGCCGGGATCATCGCCGTCGGCTCGATTGTTCAGAAGCCGGTGGTCGTGGAGGGACAACTCACGGCGCGCCGCCGCATGCGGATCACCATGAGCTGCGACCACCGGGTGATCGACGGCGCGACGGGAGCGGCGTTCCTGCGCACCCTGAAACAGATGCTGGAGAACCCGCTGGCGATGCTGCTATGAACTCGGAACGCGGAACTCGGAACGCGGAACAGCCGCACGAGCCTCGGGCCACCTGTTCCGCGTTCCGCGTTCCGACTTCCGCGTTGGGGAAGGGGGGCTTTTGGCGAGTCAATTTGACGTAATCATCCTGGGCGGGGGGCCGGCCGGCTACGTCGCCGCCATCCGGGCCGCCCAGCTGGGCATGAGCACCGCGGTGATCGAGAAGGAGAAGCTCGGCGGGGTATGCGTCAACATCGGCTGCATTCCCACCAAGGCGCTGCTCCACTCCGCCTATATCGCGAGGCTCTTGCGTGACGCGAAAGAGTTCGGCATCGAAGCGGGTGCCGTCAAAACCGACTACGGCGTCGCGATGCAGCGTTCCCGCAAAGTGAGCGACCAGAACTCGAAGGGCGTCGAGTTCCTGATGAAGAAGAACAAGGTCACGGTCGTGAAAGGCGCCGGCGTGCTCCAGCCCGGCCGCAAGGTGAAGGTCGGGAACGACGGGTACGAGGCGAAGAAAGCGGTGCTGATCGCGACCGGATCGCGGGTGAAGGGCCTGCCGCAGATCGGACTGGAGATCAACAAGACGACCGTGATCTCGTCCGATGAGGCGTTGTTCCTCGAGAAGGCACCGGCGTCGATGGCGATCATCGGTGCGGGCGCCGTGGGGATGGAGTTCGCCGACATCTTCCACGCCTTCGGCACCAAGGTGACCCTGATCGAAGCGCTCCCCCGCATCCTGCCGCTCGAGGACGCCGAGGCCTCGGACGCCCTCGCGAAGAGCTACAAGAAGCGAGGCATCGAGGTGATTCCCGGAGCGAAAGTGAAGAAGGGTACCGCGGGAAAGGACAAGGTGACCATCGAGGTCGACGCGAACGGCGCGACGCAGAAGATCGAGGTCGCGACGGTGCTGATGGCCGCGGGTCGCGCGGTGAACACGGAGAACATCGGCCTCGCGGAATGCGGCGTGCAAGTGACCGACCGCGGCTTCATCAAGGTCGATCAGAGCCTGCAGACCACCGCGCCGGGCTACTACGCCATCGGCGACGTGGCCGGGCCGCCCATGCTCGCCCACAAGGGCATGCGGGAGGGCGTGAATGTCACCGAGCTCGTCGCGGGCAAGAAGCCCCACGCGATCAAGTACGATAACGTGCCCAGCGTGACGTACTGCCACCCCGAGGTGGCCAGCATCGGGCTCACCGAGGATCAGTGCAAAGAGCGCAAGCTCGAGTACGTAGCCGGGCGGTTCCCGTTCTCGGCGAACGGCCGGGCGCGGGGAACCGGGGAGACCGAAGGGTTCGTGAAGATCCTGCGCGATAAGAAGTACGGTGAGATCCTGGGCGCCCACATCGTGGGCGAGCACGCGTCTGAGATCATCCACGAGCTGACGGTGGCGCGGGAGAACGAATACACCGTAGAAGAGGTCGAGCTGGCGATTCACGCGCACCCCACCATGTCCGAGGCGGTGGCCCAAGCCGCGCTCGATTCCCTCGGCCGGGTCGTGGACATGTGACCGAGATCCGACGAGACCCCCTCGCCATCGGGCTCGGCGCCCTCGCCTGCGGGGCGGGGCTCGGGGGCGCGACGATCACACTCGCGCAGCTGGTCGTGAAGCTGCTGCAGGGCCGGCTGGATCCCGACCACTACCGCGAGGCGGCGGGCGACCCGCTGCTCGCCGGGCTGCTCGCGGGAGTCGCCGTGGCCGGCATGTTCGGCTGGCGCCGCAGCCGGCCGCTGGAGAACCTGTGGCAGAGCGGCGTCATCGGCGTGCTCGCCGCCGTGGGCGCGTTGCTCGTCGGATTCCTCGCCGCCGTCGCGGACCGGCTGCTCGGCTTCCCCGGCCTGATCGCCTGGGGTGTGCTGAGCGCCGTGGTCGGCACGGCCGCAAGCCGCTGGTCGATCGCAGGAGCGACGGCGGGGGACGAGGGACGGGCGATGGGGGACGGGTCGTGACGGCGCGTCTGCTGGAGGTCGTGCAGGCCGGCGTCGTCCCATACGCCGAGGCGCTCGAGTGGCAGCGCTCGCTCGCCCAGGCCCGAATCGACGGCCGCCTGCCGAACGACCTGCTGCTCCTGCTCGAGCACCCCGCGGTGGTGACGCTCGGCCGCAACTCCCAACCGGACCATCTCATCAGCCGCGACGGCGTCGAGGTCTTCGAGATCGAGCGCGGCGGTGACGTCACCTTCCACGGCCCCGGCCAGCTCGTGGGTTATCCGATTTTCAACCTGACCGGTCATAAGCCCGACTTGCACTGGTACCTTCGCACGCTGGAGCGGGCCCTGATCGAAGCGCTGGCCCAGCTCGAGATCGCGGCTGAGCGCAACCCGGGCTATACCGGTGTGTGGACTCGAGGGCGCAAGATCGCCAGCATCGGCATCCACGTGAAGCAGTGGGTGACGTGGCATGGCTTCGCCCTGAACGTCGCGAACGACCTCGCCCAGTTCGGGCGCATCGTGCCGTGCGGGATCGCTGGAGTCGAGATGACCTCCGTAGCGCGGGAAACGGGAAACGGGAAACGGGAAACGGGGCTTTGGGACAAAGCCATCGCCGCGGTGATACGGGGCTTCGAGGCAGCATTTAAGGTTACCGCCAAGATGATTCCTCGTGACCGCCTTCCTCGAGAAGCTGCGCCGACGCTCTCCGGTGGCTGAGGACCGCCTGCCACCAGGCCAGGTCCTGACCACCAAATGGCCGGTGCTCCACTACGGCGATGTGCCGAAGGTGGACACCGGCACCTGGACCTTCGAAGTCTCCGGGTTGGTGGACCGGCCGTTCACCCTGACGTACGCCGAGCTGCTGGCGCTGCCGCGGAAGGTGGTGCATTGCGACATCCACTGCGTCACGCGGTGGAGCCGGCTCGACAACACTTTTGAAGGCGTGGCGGTGCAGCTCCTGCTGGAGCGCGCGGGGGTGAAGCCCGACGCGCAGTACTGCCTCGTCAGCGCCGAGCAGGGGTTCACCACCAACCTGCCGCTCGCGGATCTGGATCGGCCGGACAACCTGATCGCGTTCAAGTGGAGCGGGGAGTGGCTCATGCCGGAGCACGGCGGGCCCGTCCGGCTGCTGGTGCCGCACCTGTACTTCTGGAAGAGCGCGAAGTGGGTGCGGGGGTTCACGCTGGTCGATCAGGACGTTCCCGGGTTCTGGGAGCAGAACGGCTACCACATGCGGGGCGATCCGTGGACGGAAGAGCGCTATGGGGGACGGGGGCTCACGCAACACGATATCAACCGGCTACGGAGTCTCAGCAAGAAGCGCCTCTAAGGGAGGCCCTGTGCACCTACCTTCTGCGCTCGTGATCCTGGCGGGGCTCGCCGGCCCGCCCCGCGACTCGGTTCCCCTCTACACCGACCTGGGCGAGCATCACGTCCCCATCACCACCCCGGATTCCCTGGCTCAGCGGTACTTCGACCAGGGGATGCGATTGCTGTACGGGTTCAACCACGGTGAGGCCATCCGCTCGTTCACCCGTGCCGCACAGCTGGACTCGAGCTGCGCCATGTGCTACTGGGGCATCGCCTACGCGTACGGCCCACACGTGAATGCCGGGATGGACTCGGCGGCAGGGGTTGCGGCATACACGGCCCTGCGCCAGGCGCTGGCGCGTATGCAGCACGCGAGCCCCCGCGAGCAAGCCTACATCACCGCGCTCGCGCACCGGTACGCGGCCCCTCCGATCCGATCCGCCGATCGCGCGGCGCTCGACTCGGCCTATGCGGCGAGCATGGGCGAGGTGGTGCGGCGGTATCCCACGGACCTCGACGCTGCGACGCTGTACGCCGAAGCGCTCATGGATAAGCGTCCGTGGAACTATTGGGATAAGAAGACGGGGGAGCCGTATCCCGGGACGCGCGAGATCGTGCGCCAGCTCGAGCGCGTGCTGCGGTCCGATCCCCGGCACCCCGGCGCATGCCACTACTACATCCACGCCGTCGAGGCCGTGGCACCGGAGAAAGCCGTGCCGTGCGCCGAGCGGCTGGCGGCACTGATGCCGGGCGCAGGGCACGTCGTCCACATGCCCGCCCACATCTACATCCGGGTGGGACGCTACACCGACGCGATCGCGGCCAACGAGCACGCGGTTCACGCCGATCAAGTCTTCATCGAGGGGCAAAAGCCGCAGGGGCTGTACCCGCTCGCCTATTACCCCCACAACCACCACTTCCTGGCGTTCGCCGCGACGCTCGCCGGCAGGAGCGCGCTGGCCATCGAGGCCGCGCAGCACACCGCTGCGACGACGACGGTGGAGGCGGCGACGCAGGTGCCGTTCCTGGAACCCTATCTGCACTACACGTACCTGACCCTCGTGACGTTCGGCCGCTGGGACGACCTGCTCGCCATGGCGCTGCCGCCGGCGAACCTCGCATACTCGCGGGGCATGGCCCAATACGCGCGCGGGGTCGCGCTGGCGGCGACTGGCCGCTTCGCCGAGGCCCAGGCGGCGCTCGACACGCTCGAGCAGATCGCGGCCGGCGGGACGCGCGGCTACGCCTCCGCCGGGTGGACGACCCCGAGCACGAACTTGCAGATCGCGACTCATGCGCTGTTGGGCGAGATCGCCGCACGCCGGGGTGCGCTCGAGGAGGGCGTCTCGCACTTCCGCGAGGCGATGAAAATCGAGGACGACCAGCTCTACACCGAGCCGCCCGACTGGTATTACCCGATTCGCCACTCGCTGGGCGCGGTGCTGCTCCGGGCGGGCCGCGCGGCGGAGGCCGAGCAGCTGTATCGCGAGGACTTGAAGCGGTTCCCGGAAAACGGCTGGTCGCTGTTCGGACTGGCACAGGCGCTGCGCGCGCAGGGGAAGAGCGCCGGGGCGGCGGATGTGGACGCCCGCTTTGGGCGAGCGTGGGCCGGGGCGGACGTGACGCTCACGGCGTCCCGCTTCTAGGCCGAGCGAATCCGCCGCTAGCTCACTCCCAGGCCGCCCAGGAGCTCGTAAAACCGGCCAAACACCCGGATGCCGTCCCACAACTGCTTCAGGTCGAGCTTCTCGTTCGGCGCGTGCAGCCGATCGTCGGGGAGGCCGATGCCGGTGAGGATGACGGGCGCGCCGCCCTTCCCCAGCGCGGGGACCACCGGGATGGAGCCGCCGGCCCGCGCGGGGACGGTCCCCCGCCCCACCACCTCGCGGAAGGCCTGATCGAGCAGCTGGAACGCCCGGTGCGTCACCTTCACGGTGGCCGGGTCCGCGCCGTGCAGGAACTTCACGCTCGCCTGGACGTGCTTGGGCGCGAACCGCCGGACCGCCGCCGCGAGCTGGCGCTCCACCACCTTGAGCTTCTGGGCCGGCACGAGCCGCAGGCTGACTTTGGCCGTCGCCTCGGCGGGAATGACGGTCTTGGCGCCGTCACCCGTGAACCCCCCCGTGATGCCGTGGATCTCGAACGTGGGCAGCGCCCACAGCCGCTCCAGCACGGAATGGGACTTCAGCCCGGTGAGCGCCTTCGCCTGCACGCGGTGCTTGAGAAACTCTCCTTCCTTGAAAGGAAGGCGCTTCCAGGTAGCAAGCTCGGCTTTGGAAGGACGCCTCACCGACGCGTAGAGACCCGGGACGTGGACCTTCCCGTCGGGCGTCTTCAGCCGACCCAGGAGCCGGGCGAGCTCCTCGTGCGCGTTGGGGGCCGCGCCGCCGAACTCGCCCGAGTGCAGGTCCGACTTCGCCGTGCGCACGGTGATCTCCGCATAGCACAGGCCGCGCAGTGTCGTGTAGACCGCGGGCCAGCGCGGCGCAATGTAGGCCATGTCGGCGATGAGCACGGCGTCGGCCCGGGTGCGCTCGGGCTCGCGGCGCAACAGCTCGAACAATACGCGGCTGCCGTACTCCTCCTCTCCTTCGATGAGGAAGCGGAAATTCACGGGGAGCCCGCCCCGGCCGCCCGTCGCCTCGATCGCCTTGAGTAGGCAGAACACTTGCCCTTTGTCGTCCGCGGCGCCGCGCGCGAACAGCTTGCCGTCGCGCACCGTCGGCTCGAACGGGGGCGTGGTCCATTCGTCGAGCGGCTCGGGCGGCTGCACGTCGTAGTGCCCGTAGATGAGCAGCGTCGGCGCGCCGGGCACGTCGGGCCCGACGCCCCACACGACGGGGTGCGTGTCGCTCGCGAGGAAACGGACCTCGCGACACCCGAGACGACGCAGCTCGCCGGCGACCCACTCCGCGGCCGCTCGACAGTCCGCGTTGTGGGACGCGCTCGTCGAGACGGACGGGATGCGCAAGAAATCGGTGAGTTCGCGAAGCAACCGGTCGGTGTCCATCGCGCCGAGAATCTAGAACCGGATCACCGTCGAGGAAAGACGTGGAGCCGCTCGATGTCGTCCCGAAACGTCGCCTAGCCGTTCACCGCCAAGGGGCTATATTCGCGCCATGCGGACGACCGCGTCATACGAGTTGTTCCCGGACGCGCCGAGCGAGCGTGCGATGGCTCGCGCCCGGTATCTCGTCCGCGAAGGGCGCGTCGCCGACGCTGAAAAGGCCTACCGCGACCTGCTGGCAGCGCATCCCGACCTGAAGCCCGGCTGGGCCGAGTGCTTCGAGCTGTTGCGGGGTCAGGGGCGGGGTGACGACGCGCTGCGGCTCGCGGAGGCCGCACGGGCCCAGTTCGGCGATTCGGCGTTCTCGCTGGCGCTCAAGGGCGCGGCGCTGACCGACCTGGAGCGCTACCGCGAAGCCCTCGCGACGCTGGAGCAGGCGGTCGAGTTTGATCCCGACCTCGGGCTCGTGTGGCACGAGCTGGGCTACGCGGCGTACCGACTGGGCGACCCAAACCGCGCCCTGCTCGCCCTCGACCGGGCGTTCGCCCTCGAGCCCCACACCGAGACGCTGCGGCTGCGTGGCCGGATCCTGCGAGACGCCGGGCGCTACCAGGCCGCGGAAGTGGCGTACGAGGGGGCCGCCCAGGCGGCGGAGCACCGGGAGCAGCGCGTCGCCGCGGAGCGCGAGATCGCCGCCACGCGGCGCTACGCGTTCTACGCCCCGCGCCGCCCGGACGGACTGACTCCCGCCGAGCGCTGGTTCGCCGAGACCGGCACCGTGGTGCTCGCCTCCGACGACGCCACGGCGGTCCCCGACGATGCGAGTCTCGCCGCCGCGTTCGTCGACCTGGCGCGGGATTCCGGATGGCGGTTCGGCCAGATCGTCGCGCTCGGGCCCACGCTGCCGGTGTGGCGCACCCTGGCGGACGCACTGGGCGCACCGCTCGTCACCCGTACCGGGTTCGATCCGGCCGCCTGCCCCTTGGTCGTCGCCCAGCGACCTCAGCCGGCGGATCCGGCATGGTCCACCCTGACCAGCGCCGTGGCCGAGCATGCCACCGGTCTCGTATTCGTCCTCGAGCACGTCCCCGAGCCCGCCGGCGGGGGGGGAGCCGACGTGATCGGCGTGCTCGCCGACGCGGCCGGCCGCCGCCCGCGCGGGGTGAACGTTCCTCACGCGTTGTCCGCAGCGCAGCACCCGGCCGGCCGCCTCGCCGGTCGCCGACTCGTCCGCGAGTAGGGGCGCAGCATGCTGTGCCCCTACACCACGGAGCGTCCCTACACCCCGGAGGTCCACTGACCGCACCCGGCCGACCGTCGCGCACCACGATGTCGGGGAAGTCCATCGTCGAGAGTCAATTCGAGCGCGCTGCCGATCTCGTCAATCTCGACGCGTACATGCGGCGCATCCTCATGAGCCCGTTCCGCGAGGTCCAGGTGGAAGTGCCCGTTCGCATGGATGACGGCCGGATCGAGGTGTTCACCGGGTACCGCATCCAGCACAACGGGGCGCGCGGTCCCTGCAAAGGCGGCATCCGGTACCACCCGGACGCCGACCACGATGAGGTGCTGGGCCTCGCGACCATCATGACATGGAAAACGGCGCTCATGGACATCCCCTTCGGCGGTGCCAAAGGCGGGGTCACCGTGGACCCGAAAAAGCTGTCCAAGCTCGAGCTCGAGCGCCTGACTCGCCGCTTTACCCAGCGGATCTCCATCGTCCTCGGCCCCTACCGCGACGTCCCGGCGCCGGATGTCAACACCAACGCGCAGGTGATGGCCTGGATTCTCGACGAGTATTCGAGCCGCCACGGCTACACGCCCGCCGCGGTGACCGGGAAGCCGGTCTCGCTCGGCGGCTCGCTGGGGCGCGAGGAGGCCACGGGTCGTGGCATCATGTATGTGATGACGGAATACGCGCGCGACTTCGGCATCCCGCTCAAAGGAAGCCGCGTCGTCATCCAGGGATTCGGCAACGTCGGAGGACACCTCGCGCGGTTGCTGCAGGGAGAGGCCGGCGCGAAGGTCATCGCCGTGTCCGACGTGGCCGGCGGGATCGTGAACGAGAGCGGTCTCGACATCCCGGGGCTCTTGGCCCACACCGCCGCCCGGAAACCCGTGTCGGAGTGGAAGGCCGGAAAGGCGATCGGTAACGAGCAGCTCTGGACCATCCCCTGTGACTGGCTCGTCCCCGCCGCGCTCGGCGGCGTGATCACCAAAGAGTCCAACGCGCGCGTCATCGACTGCAAGGTCGTGGTGGAGGGCGCGAACGAGCCCACCACGCCGACGGCCGACCTCATCCTCGAAGAGCGCGGCATCCCCGTGATTCCCGATTTTCTCGCGAACGCCGGCGGCGTGACCGTCAGCTACTACGAATGGGCCCAGAATCTCCAGCAGTACCGCTGGACGCATGAGCAGGTGAATCGCGAGCTGCAGGCGACCATCACGAAAGCCTACACCGGAGTGCGCGACCTCGCGAAGCAGAAGGGCGTGACGTTCCGCACGGCGGCGTATGCCATCGCACTACAGAGAGTGGCTGAGGCCGAACGGCTACGGGGCAACTGAACGCGGAACGCGGAAGTGGGAACGCGGAACATCAGCACGAGCATCGACCGACCTGTTCCGCGTTCCGAGTTCCGACTTCCGCGTTTCGTCGGTCCGTCGTCATCCCCCGCCCCTCGAATACAACGCCTCATACGGATCCTGCCCCGGCTGCGTGAACACGCGGACCTGAATCGCGCGGATGGTTTCCTTGAGGTCCGCCTTCGAATGCACGTAGACATCTTCGAACAGGTTCAGATTCATGCGATACAGGCGCTGGGCGATCACGACCGCATTGTTGAGCGGCGCCCGGGCGAACCAGCGCCAATCGTACGTCTCGAGGGATTGCCCCACCGCACCTGTGAGTTGCGCCCGCGCCCACGCGAACAGCGTGGCGCGCGCCCGCTCGAGCGCCGCCCCGGTCGGGCCGTCCGCGTACGCCGAGTCGAGACGGCGCGCCAGCTCCGCGTAGAGCTGGTCGAGGGTGCGCTCGTCCAGCCAGCGCGCGGCGGCGCGCTTCGCATCGACCGTGTCCCGCCGCGACCGAAAAAACGCCTGGGCCCCGCGGTACCCCACGAAGCTCGCGAAGCTCTCGTTGAAGGCCGTCTGGCTCTTCAGATACAGGGTGCTGTGGGCCAGCTCGTGGATCACCGTGGCCACGAGCTCCATCGTATCGCGCTCCATGATGGTGGACAGCAGCGGGTCCGAAAAGTACCCGAGCGTCGAAAACGCGCCGGCGGGTCGGAGATAGGTGTCGAGCCCGTCTCGCTCCAGCTCGGCGGCGGCGCGACGCGCCGCCGCGAAGTCGAAAAAGCCCTTGTACGGCACGGCACCCACGATCGGGAAGCGCCAGACATACTCGCGCAACCGGTCGCGACGGGACGCGGAGAGCACGAGGAGCAGCGTGTCCCGGCCGACGTTCACGTAGCTGGTGTATGTCTCGCCCACCACCAGGCCCAGCGAGTCTGCCGCATACGCGCGCGCCGCGAGCACGAGCTGCAGGCGCTGGCGCAGGGCCGGGTCGGCAGTCGGATCGGCGACGAGCTTTGCGATCGCCCGCCGCTTGAGGAGGATGCGCGCCTCCTCGACGCCGGCGCGGGCCAGGTAGCGCGCGTCGGCGCTCGCCACGAGCGCGACCGCGAGGACGACGGGAACCCCGATCAGCACCCACCGCAGCAGCCGGCGCCCCACCCGGCCCCAGTTCGGGGGGCGGCGCTCGATCACGGCATCCATCGCAGCCCCATGCGGTGTCTCGCGCCGAGCGCGTCGTCCGCCCGGTACGCGTAGTCGAGATGCAGACGCCCGCCCCCGAGCTCCACGCTCGCGCCCGCGGTGAACGGCGACGCGCTCGTCACGGCCGAGTGCCCGACGTATCCGACCCGGCCCAGCACCCCCACCCCCAGGTCGCGAGCCACGATGCCGCTCTCGAGCCCCAGGACGACGAAGGCGCTTCCCCCCGCCGGCCATTGGCCCTCGACGGTCGTGAGCAGCCGCAGCGTGCCCTGGGGATCGACGTAGTTGAGCGTGAACCCCGCGCGCGTGCGGCGTGGGAGATGCAACCCCCCGGCCGCCGGACCGAAGTCGCCGCCGATGTTCTGGACGCTCACTCCCAGCGCCATCAGATCGAAGACCGCGATGGCGAGCCCCGCATCGCCGGCCCACGCGTCGACCCGGGCGCCCCCGACCGTCTCGCGCGCGTACTTGGCGGTCGCGCCCAGTGCCATCATGCCCGTACGGAGCACGAGCGAGGAGACGCCGAGCAGGTCGGCGGACGTGTAGCTCGGCCCGAGCGCCGCGGCGCCGGCTCCCCAGGTGAATCGCCCCACGCGCAGCGCCAGCGCTCCCGTGGAGAGCGTCACGCCGGACGGGTACGATTCGTATTCGCCTTCGACGGCCAGGTGGTGCACGGTGGCGAGCCCCGCGGGGTTCGTGAAGATGGAGCCGGCGTCGCCGACGATGGCCGCCCCCGCCCCGCCCAGTCCCGCCGCGCGGGCGGAGCCGGGAAGCACCGCGACGCCTCCCGTCTGGGCGGACAGGCGGACCGGCGGACCGGCGGTCAGGAGCGCCACGGCCACGCCGACCGCCCGACCGCCCGACCGCCCGACCGCCGCCGTCACTGCAGGCGAATCACGTTGAGCCGCGGGACGACCCTGGCCCGCAGTAACGTCGAGTACGGGGCGAAGACGAGACGATCGAAACCGTTCACCTGCAGAATGAATTCGGGCTCGCCCGGCGCCTGCTGGGCGATGTAGTAGCCGGCGGAACCGGCGCGCAACACGCCGCTGGCGCTGATCGAGCTCGCCGGGTACGCGTGCGCCGCGGTGTCGAGCGGGAACGCCGCCGGAATCCTGTTGCTGCACCTGGCGTTGAGCACCGGAAACGCGGTTCGGAACTGCCATTTCGTGTACCGGAGCTTGGGCGGAACGGCGAACCCCGGCAGGTCGGACACGTAGTTCGCAAACGCCCACTGTTTGAGCAGCGTGTCGAACGGAGTCGCCGTCGCGGCGCTCACGTTGTCGGCGCCGATCCGTGCGGTCTGCTCGAGCGAGCGGGTGACGACGTTCGCGGCCGCCGTGGACGCATCCGTGGAGAACCGATCCACCAAGTAGCGGACGAACAGCCAGTACGCGCCGCGCTCCGCCAGCCCGCCGATCCCCGCCGTGTCCACGAGGAAGTAATTCTGCGGCGCGCCGAAGTACTGGCCGGCGTTGAACACATCCCCGAAGACGTAGCTGCAGAACGTCGCGCTGTCCGCAGGCAGGAAACTACGCCCACCCAGCTCCTCCGCGTAATGCGATAACCCCTCGTTCAGCCACAGGTCCTCCGAGGACTCACCCCGCAGGAGGAAGTGCTGGTTGAAGCTGATCATGTGTTGGAACTCGTGCACGAACGTCTGAGGAACGAGCTGCCTCACCGTGAGCACCGAGTACGCACAGCTCAGGGTGGCCGAGGGGTCGGGGACCATCGCGTAGAAGATCTCGCCGTTGTTCCCGGTGGCGAACGGCGGTGTGGTGATGAGGTCGGCACCGAAAAAATATCCGGCGATCAGACCCTTGGCGCACGAGTCCTTGCTCACGAGCGCATTGACCTTCCCCGTCATGAGCACAATTACCATGCCGTTGTTGTCGATGTCCGATTCGCGGCCGAACGCCAGCGTGTCCAGCTCGTACAGGCTCGTGTCGAAGATCGCGCGCAGGTTGTCGAGGTCCGACTGGCTCATGCCGGGCTGCGGCGCGGCGTTGTCGACGTAAATCGCGATGTGCTGCCCCACCTTCAAGGCGGTAGCGGTCACGCTGGCGAGTGTATTTGACTTGCGCGCGTCGCACCCCACCGCCACGGCGCACACCTTGAACGTCCGGACGTTGCCCGAGTCCACGGGCGTCGGGGCGAGGAGGGCTCGGGCCGGCGCTCGGGCGGGAGCGGGAACCCGGGCCGCCAGCTCCCGCTCGGCGCGTCGCAGGCTCAGATCGAACTGCTGCGCCGGCGTGGCCGGCGCCGGCACGGCGAACGCGGCGGCCGCCACAGCAGCCAGGAGCGGACTGCCGCGCAGCTGGTAGGCCTGCGACTCGTTGGGCGTAGCGCTCGCCGACTGCGGAACCACCAGGTAGCGGATCGCCGCCGTAGTCGACAAGTTCGTCGGAAAGAGGGCACACCCGGCCGCCTGCGTGAGATCGAGGGCCGTGTCCCTCGCCACGGCCCCGAGGCTGACCTGTGCGGCGTTCGCCGCCGTGCACGAGGGCAACGGCGGGGCGAGCGCTTCCCCGGAGCTACAGCCCGTCCCGAGGAGCGACGACAGGCCCGCTATCCACAAGCGCTTCGGCATCATGTGTCTCCTTGCTCTCTCCAGCGCGCACGAGCGCCGTGCGGAAGCAGATGGGTCCCGCCACCTCGTGGACCCCAATCATCGCCACGATCAGCGTTTCAAGGGAGACCCCCCATTCGGGGAACGCCCGCCGCGCGAGCTGGGCGAGCCCCACCGCCATCCCGGCCTGCGATATGAGCCCGAGCCAGCCGTGCCGCGCCAGGGCAGGTGTCACCCGCGGATCCCACCCCGCCCAGAGCATGCCGTAGCGCAGGCCCACCAGCCGGAGGCCAACGAGGAGCAGGATCCACGGCCACAGATCCGCCAGCACGCCGACCCGCAGCCCCGCACCCGTCAGAGCGAAGAACGCCACAGCGATCGGCAGCGACGCGCGTTTCAGCTCGCGACGCAGGCGCTCGCCCTCGACCGGCGCGAAGTTCTCGAGATAGAACCCCGCCGTGAGCGCGATGATCAACGGCTCGAGACCCGTGAGCCGCGCCACCTCCGGCGCGACGAACGCCGTGGCCGCGAGGAACACGCCCGTGTCCCGGCGCACCAGCCCGAGGTAGCGGCCGAGCGCGAAGCCGAGGACGGTGCCCACCGCGACCGAGCCGGCGAGCCGCAGGGTGGCCGTCCCCGCGACACCCGCGTTCAGCGCGCCGGCGCTCGTGAGGAGCCCTCCGTTGGCGAGGACCAGCGTGAAAAGGATGGCGACCGCGACGTCTTGCACGACCGTTATGCTGAGCAGCGCGCGCGCCACGGGGCCTCGTGCGTCGAGCTCGCTCATCATCGCCATCGTCACGGCGGGCGATGAGGCCGCCGCGAGGGTCCCGAGCACGAGCGCCACGACCATCGCGTCCCCCACTGGCTGATGTCGCGTGAGCGGGAACCACGCGCTCACCGAGAGCAGCACGAGGGTAACGGCGAGGAAGGGGAATACGACCGCGCCGGTGGCGAGCCGCGCGAGCGCGACGCGGCCCTGGCGCAATCTGTCGAGTGTCAGCTCCGCTCCGGCGGCGAAGGCGATCAGCGCCATGGCGGCGTCTTCGATGAGGCCGAGTGCCTCCACTTCCTCGCGTCGCACGAGCCCCAGCCAGGCCGGGCCCACGGCGAAACCGACGAGCAGGTACCCGGTGAGGCGCGGCAGCCGCGCGCGCCGTGCGAGCTCGCCGCCGACGTACGCGGCGAGGAGGAGAAAGCCCAGGGCCAGGGTCGCGCGCGCTTCGAGCGGACCGCCCGCGGTCACGCGATGCAAGAGGGCCATCAGCAGGCTCAGCGCGAACAGCACCGCGACCCGGGGCATGGGCCGCAAAATATCCGGCGCAACGCGCTTTTGACAATGCGTTGGAGCGCCGATATCTTCCGCTAGCCGTATGGCGTTCGTTCACCTCCACACCCACAGCGAGTACTCTCTCCTCGACGGCGCCAACCGGATCCCCGAACTGCTCGACCGGGTTCAGGCGCTCGGCATGGACTCGCTCGCCATCACCGACCACGGCAACCTGCACGGGGCGTGGCAGTTTTACGCCGAGGCTCGGGCGCGCAAGATCCGGGCGATCCTCGGCTTCGAGGCCTATCTCGCCTTCGGCGACCGCCACAAGCGCGAGCGCCCCCCGCCCGAGGCGCCGGGCCCGTATTCCCATCTTGTGCTGCTCGCGCGGAGCCGCACGGGCTACGAGCATCTCGTCAAGCTCTCGTCCATCGGATTCCTCGAGGGCTTTTACCGCCGGCCGCGCATCGACCGGGAGGTGCTCGAGCGATACTCGGGCGGCCTGATCGGGCTCGCGGCGTGCCTCTCGGGCGAGATCGCCCTGTACCTGCGGCAGGGCAACTACGAGGCCGCGAAGGCGAGCGCGCAGTACTTCGCCGGGGTGTTCGGCCCGGACGGGTTCTGGCTCGAGGTGCAGGACCACGGTCTCGCGGACGAGAAGACCGTCACCGCCGGCATGTTCCGGCTGGCGCAGGAGCTCGGCCTCCCGGTCGTCGCCACCAATGACGCGCACTATCTAAGGAAAGAGGACGCCGAAGCGCACGACGTCCTCCTTGCCATCGGCACGGGCAAGGACCTGGACGATCCCAACCGCTTCCGCTTTTTCGGCCAGGAGAGCTACGTCAAGTCAGAGCGGGAGATGCGCGCGCTGTTTCCGGACCACCCGGAAGTCCTGGCCGAAACCCAGCGCATCGCGGGATTGTGCGAATTCGATTTCGAGAAGCGCTACTTCCTGCCCCAGTATCCGCGCCCGGCCGAGTTCGCGTCGGATAACGATCTACTCGTGCATCTGGCGCGCGCGGGGGCGGCGGCGCGCTACGGCGACCCCCTCCCCCAGGTCGTCCACGAGCGGCTCGACTACGAGTTGGGGGTGATCTCGCACACCGGCTACGCCGGCTATTTCCTGATCGTGTACGACATCGTGAAGGCGGCGAAGGACCGCGGCATTCCGGTGGGGCCCGGACGCGGCTCGGCCGCGGGGTCGCTGGTCGCGTATGCGCTCGGCATCACCGACATCGACCCCCTCAAGTTCGACCTGCTGTTCGAGCGATTCCTGAATCCCGAGCGCATCTCGATGCCGGACATCGACCTCGACTTCTGTTTCGAGCGGCGGGGCGAGGTGATCCAGTACATCCGGGAGCGATACGGCCGGGACTCGGTCGGACAGATCATCACCTTCGGGACGCTGAAGGCGCGCGCCGCGTTCCGCGACGTCGCCCGGACGCTGCGGGTCGAGCCGGGTGAGGTGGACCGCTTTACCAAAATGATTCCCGCGGGGCCGGGCATCTCGGTGACGCTCGCGGAAGCGTCCGAGAAGTCGCCCGAGCTGCGACAGCTCGCGCGCCAGGACGAGCGGGTCCGCAAGATCCTCGACCTCGGGACCCGGATCGAAGGGCTGGCGCGCCACGCCTCGGTGCACGCCGCCGGCGTGGTGATCGCCCCCGGCCCGCTGACCGACTATGTCCCCGTGTGCCTCGCGCCGCAGGAAGCGGAGGCGATCATCACCCAGTACGACATGGTGGCGCTCGAGCAGGTCGGGATGCTGAAGATCGATGTCCTCGGCCTTCGCACCCTGACGGTGATTCACGACGCGGTGCGGATGGTGGCGGAGCGGCACGGGATCACGCTCGACATGAATGCGCTGGACCTCGAGGACCCGCTGGTCTACCAGCTGCTCGGGTCCGGCCGCACGGCCGGCGTGTTCCAGTTCGAGTCCCCGCTCGCCACCGACTGCCTGCGCAGCATGCGGTGCGACCGGTTCGACGACCTGGTCGCGGCCAACGCGCTGCTCCGTCCCGGCCCGCTCGACACCGGGATGCACCTCGTGTTCATCAACCGCAAGCTCGGACGGGAGCCCGTGCGCTACCCCCACCCCGCGCTGGCGCAGATCCTCCAGCCCACCTACGGCGTAATCACCTATCAGGAGCAGGTGATGCGCATCGCCAACCTGCTCGCCGGTTTCTCGCTCGCCGAAGCCGACATGCTGCGCAAGGCGGTGGGGAAGAAGGACAAGGACCTGATCCAGCACGAGCTGGGCCGCTTCATCGAGCGCGCCCTCGCCCTGGGGCACGATCGGCGCGGCATCGAGGACATCGCGGCCCAGATCGAGACCTTCGGCCGTTACGGCTTCAACAAGTCGCACGCCGTCGCGTACTCGGTGCTGTCCTACCAGACCGCGTGGCTCAAGGCGCATTACGCGCCCGAGTTCCTGTCGGCCCTGTTGTCGTCCGAGATCGGCAATACTGATAACGTCGTGCGCTACATCAACGAGGCGCGCGAGCTCGGCCTCGAGGTGCTGCCGCCCGACGTCAACGAGTCCGGCTTCAAGTTCACGGTGGTCGGCGACCGCCGCCTCCGGTTCGGTCTGGGCGCGATCAAGAACGTCGGCGCCGGCGCGATCGAGTCCATCCTGGCCGGCCGGACGGCGGGCGGGCCGTACCACTCCCTCGTCGACCTGTGCGACCGGATCGACCTGCGTCTCTGCAACAAGCGCGTCCTCGAAGCGCTGATCGACGCCGGTGCCTGCGATTCCCTCGGGGGTCACCGCGCCCAGCTCGTCGCGGCGCTGGACGCCGCGTTCGGCGAAGCCCAGGCGCGGCAGGACGAGCGCAACGCGGGTCAGGGCGCCCTGTTCGGTGAGCCCGGGGCCGTCCCGCATCCCGCATCGCGCATCCCGGATGTCGCGCCGTGGTCGGAACATGACCGGTTGGCGCGGGAAAAGGCCGTGCTGGGGTTCTTCATCTCCGGCCACCCCCTCGCGCGCTACCGCGCCGAGGTGGAGCTTTTCGGGACCCGCACCACCGCCACCCTCGGCCAGTGGAGCGAGCAGCGGGTGCGGATCGCCGCCGTCGCGACGGTGGTGAAGCGGCAGATCTCGAAGAAGACCGGCGCCGAATACGCGCGCCTCACGCTCGAGGACTTCCACGGTACCGCGGAGGCGCTGGTGTTCCCAGAGGCGTGGGCCAAGCTGAACGAGGTGATCCGGGCCGACCGCGCACTGCTGTTCGCGGGCAGCTACAGCGCGCGCGACCGGGGCGAGGAGCAGGCGCCGTTCATCGTGGAGACGGCTCAGGCGCTCGACGACCTGAAGGCGACCGGCGCGATCGGCGTCGCGCTCCGCTGGTCACCCGATGCACCGCCGCCGCCCGACGCGACCCGCGCCGTGGCCGCCCTGTGCGCCGCCCACCCCGGTCCGGCCCCGGTGCTGGTGGAGTGGGACGACGGATCAGGGAACGGCGGGGGGAGCGTCCCACGGCTGCGCAGCCGCTCGCTCCATGTGGACGCCGCAGACGAGCTCGTCGTGGCCCTGCGCGCGCTGCTCGGACCCGAGCACGTGCACCTGGTGCGGACGACCTGACGATGGCGACCCACACGCTGGACTTCGAGCGTCCTCTGCTCGAGCTGGAGCGCCAGATCGAGGAGCTGAAGCGCGTGGCGGGCGAGACGGCGGTGGACGTCGCCAAGGAGCTCGCCCCGCTCGAGAAACGACTGGCCGAGCTGCGCACCGAGATCTACAAGAACCTGACGCCGATGCAGCGCGTGCAGGTGGCCCGCCACCCGAAGCGACCGTACACGCTCGACTACTTGAGCACGGTGTTCACCGACTTCGTCGAGCTGCACGGCGACCGCCTGTTCCGTGACGATCCGGCGATCGTCGGGGGGTGGGCCCGGCTCGACGGCATGAGCGTGATGGTGATCGGGCACCAGAAGGGCCGCGACACGAAGGAGAACCTCCATCGCAATTTCGGCATGGCCCACCCCGAGGGCTATCGCAAGGCGCTGCGCCTCATGCATCTGGCCGAGCAGTTCCACGCCCCCGTGATCACCCTGGTGGACACGCCGGGCGCCTACCCCGGGCTCGGGGCCGAAGAGCGCGGCCAGGCCGAGGCGATCGCCCGGAACCTCGTGGAGATGGCGACGCTCCGCACGCCGATCGTCACCGCGGTGATCGGTGAGGGAGGCTCGGGCGGCGCGCTCGCCGTCGGTCTCGCCGACCGCGTGCTGATGCTCGAGAACTCGGTGTACTCCGTCATCTCCCCCGAGGGCTGCGCGGCCATCCTCTGGAAGGACGCGAGCCAGCGGGAGCGGGCCGCCGAGGCCCTGAAGATCACGGCCGAGGATCTGCTGGAGCTCGGGGTCATCGACGAGATCATCGCCGAGCCGCCGGGTGGGGCGCACGCCGACCCCGAAGCGACGGCCGCGGCGCTCGGCGAGACCCTCCGTCGCTACCTGCGGCATCTCCGCAAGGTCAGGATCGAGAAGCTCCTCAAACGGCGGGAGGAGAAGTACCTTTCGATGGGTGCGTTGAGCGAGAAGTGAGTTGACCGACGTCATCGAGGTCCGGTTCAAAGGGAACCGGAAAGAATACTTCTCCTGGCCGTCCGCCGAGCCGCTCGCCCTCCACGATTCCGTGATCGTCGAGGTCGACCGGGGGCAGGACCTCGGCCGGGTGTCGGCCGTGGGCCCGATCGCGGCGAAGAAGTGCGCCGGCGGCTGCAGCGGGTGCAGCCTTGCAAATCCTCTCCCCCCTTCCCCCTCTCCGCAGAGCGGAGAGGGGGAGCGAGGGGGTGAGGTCGCCCTCCGGCGCATCGTCCGTCGCGCCACCGCCGACGACGCCGCCATCGCCGCGCAGCTGCACAGCGAGGAGGAGGATGTGCGGCGCCGGGTGATGGAGCGGGTCAGGAGTCACACCCTCCCCATGAAGGTCTCGGACGCCGAGTGGCAGTGGGACCGGAAGAAGCTCACCGTGTACTTCACCGCCGAGCAGCGCGTGGACTTCCGGGCGCTGGTGCGCGACCTCGCGAGCCTGTTCCACACGCGCATCGAGCTGCGCCAGATCGGCGCGCGCGACGAGGCAAAGCGGCTCGACGGTGTGGGCCGCTGCGGTCGCCAGTACTGCTGCTCGAGCTGGCTGCCCGAGCTGCGGCCGGTGAGCCTCGCGCTCGCCAAGGATCAGCATCTGTCGCTCAATCCGTCCCAGATCTCCGGAGGATGCGGGCGGCTGCTCTGCTGCCTCCGCTACGAGCACGATTTCTACGTGCAGACGCGTAAGCGGTTCCCCAAAGAGGGCCGCGTGCTGCGCACCGCCGTGGGAGCCGAGCGCGTGCTGGCGGTGGATGTCTTCCGCGAAACCGTCACGCTCCGCACCGATGGAGGCGACACGCGCGTGGTGTCGCTCGAGAAGCTGAAGGGCGAAGTCTCCGGAGCGGATGCCTAAGTTCTACCTGACGACGGCGATCGACTACTCGAACGGCGAGCCGCACCTGGGGCACGCGCTCGAGAAGATCGGCGCCGATTGCATCGCGCGCTATCACCGGTTGCGCGGGGACGACGTCCACTTCCTGATGGGAATGGACGAGCACAGCCAGTCGGTGATCCAGGCGGCGGCGCGCGCCGGCGTGACCCCGCAAGCCTGGGTCGACCGCATGGCGGCCACGTTCGCCGACTACTGGCGCCGCCTCCACTGCTCGCAGGACGATTGGATCCGCACCACGGAGCCGCGGCACGCCCGCGCGGTGGCGGCCCTGCTCCAGCGCATCCGGCAGCGTCACCCGGCGGACCTGTTCGAAGCGGAGTACGAGGGGCTGTATTGCACCGGCTGCGAGGAGTTCAAGACCGGCGCGCAGATCGTCGACGGGCACTGCGTCGAGCATCCTACCCTCGAGCTGATCCCGACCAAGGAGCGCAACCACTTCTTTCGGCTGAGCGCGTACCGCGACGCCGTGCTCGACGGGATCCGCTCCGGCGCGCTGAGCGTGCAGCCCGAGATCCGCCGCAACGAGGTGCTGCGCCTGCTCGAGGCCGGCCTCCAGGACATCTCGATCTCGCGGCAGCGCCAGCCCTGGGGCATCCCGTTTCCCGGCGATCCGCAGCAGACGGTGTACGTCTGGTTCGACGCGCTGATCAACTACCTCTCGGCGACCGGCTTTCCGGAGCCCGGCTACGACCGCCTGTGGCCGGCCGACCTGCACATCGTGGGTAAGGGGATTACGCGCTTCCACTGCGTCATCTGGCCCGCCATGCTGCTCGCGGCCGAGCTGCCCCTACCGCGCGCCGTGTGGGCACACGGGTACGTGCAGTGGTCGGGCACCAAGATGAGCAAGACCGCCGGCACGGCCGTCACCCTCGGCGAGGCGATCGATCGGCACGGTGCGGACGCGCTGCGCTACTACCTGCTACGCGAGGTGGGGTTCGACAACGACGGCGACTTCACGTGGGAGCGCTTCGATGCGCGCTACACCTCGGAGCTTGCCGACACGTTCGGTAATCTTGTCTCGCGCTCCCTCGCGATGATCCATCGGTATCGTGACGGCACCGTGCCGCGCGCGGAGCGAAGCGTCGGGTCGCCGTTCGATCGCGGCGTGCGGGATGCGGTCGCCGTGTACGGAGACTGGATGAAGGCGCACCGGCTCTCCGACGCAGCCGGTCAGTTCATTGCCATCGCGGCGAGCGCCAACCGATACATCGAGGAACAGGCGCCCTGGAGGCTCGCGAAGGAGGCGCGGCAAGCCGAGCTCGATGTCGTCCTCGCGAACCTGGCGCGGACCGTCGTACGCCTGGCCATCCTGGCGTATCCCTTCATCCCGGGGAAGGCCGAGGCCGTCTGGGAGCTGGTATGCCGGGGACTCCCCCTGGCGCCGAAGTCCTTCGACGAAGCGGTGCTAGGGGTCGAGGGGAGGACCGTCGACAAGCCGCCCATCCTGTTCCCCAAGCCTCGGCTGGCCCCCGCCTGAAGCCCATCGCGACGTGATGCGGATCACGGTCCGCCGTGTTGACGCCTTTCTCGCCGAGCCGTACTTTAGAGTCCCACTCGGGGACCGGACCCCACGCCCTGTCCGGGTTCTCCATATGGCAGGTCCATGCAGGACCGGCGCACGGTTGCGCCGGGCCGAACGGTTTTCAGGCGAGGTCGTCGCGAAGAGATGCCCAAGAAGGCCGAGCGTCGCTGGACCCTCATGGTCGTGCCTCATGGCTCGGGCTCGTCGCGCGCCGTGGAGGTGTCGCAGACCTTCGTCAAAGCGCTGGTCGGGATCGGCAGCGTGGTGGCGCTGACGTTCCTGGTGCTGGGCGTCGCCGCCATTTCGCGCGGCGTGAACATCACGCATAGCCGCGCGCTCGAGAACGAGAACCGTCTCCTCGCCGACGAGATCCAACGGATGCGCGAGCGCATGACCGGGCTGCGAGACACGCTGCACCGGTTCAGCGAGCGCGAGCAGGAGCTGCGGCTGCTCGCTGGCCTCACGCCGACGGATACGACCGTGCAGCAGGCGGGCATCGGCGGGCCGACGGGCAGCTGGTCGGAGCGCGACAGCCTCAAGGCGCTCGGCCCGGGCGGCCAGCAGGCGCTCGCCGCGCGGCTCGACGTCGATGCGCTCGCCCGGCGCGCGAATATTCTCGTGCGGTCGCTCAACCAGGCGTACGACTCGCTCTCCCACCAGCGCGAGCGGCTGGCGGCCACGCCGTCGATCATGCCCACCAAGGGCTGGCTCACGAGCGCCTTCATGCGCGAGCGCATTCATCCGATTCTCCACCTGGCGCGCCCGCACGAAGGGATCGACGTGACGGCGCCCATGGGGGCGGAAATCGAAGCGCCGGCGGCGGGTATCGTGACCGAGGTGCGGTGGGAAGAGGGCTACGGCAACATCGTCACCATGGATCATGGCTTCGGGCTGGTGACGCGCTTCGCCCACTGCTCGAAGATCCTCGTCGTACGCGGCCAGCGCGTGAAGCGCGGCCAGAAGATCGCGCTCGTCGGCTCGACCGGGCTCTCCACGGGACCGCACCTGCACTACGAAGTCTGGGTGAATCACAAGCCGGTGGATCCGATGAAGTACGTCATGCCCGATGCGATCGTGGACTGACGGGCGGCCGGTGGACGGAGACGAGAGGGGGCGCGGAGTTCGGCGCCCCCTGCGTCGTTTCTGACCCCCCCTATCGCAGACGCGGCGCTGTTGCAGAGTGCGTACACCGCTACGGTTGTGCCGTTGCGTCGTCGCAACACGGAACGTGCGGGGAATTCGGTAAAGAGCCACTAGTTAAAGAGTCACTCCTTGTAGAAGGCCACCCTGCTACTTGAGCTCCGCGTAATCCCCGGCGATCGCCAGTAGCCGGACGCGCCGCGAGAAGTGCGTTGGCTTCCCCTCAGTAGTCGCGCGCCGCCGCTCCTGTCGCGGCATCAGGCACCTCGAGCGAGGTCTGGCGCAGGGCGCAGATCTTGCGGCACCCCGATCGCGCCGTCTTTTCACAGAAATGGGGAGGTGCCGATGCCGTTCTCCTTCACCGGTCGAGCGTGGGGGGCGATGGGCGCTTCCACGCTCCTGTTCATCCTCGCTACCGCGCCGCCTCTCGAGGCGCAGGTTGGCGGAACCATCCGCGGCACGATCACCGAAGAGAGCACGCAGCGCCCCCTCGCCAGCGTCCGCGTTGTGTTGATCGGCGTGGGCCGGGAAACGCGCACGGGCGAGGACGGGAGGTTCGAGGTCCCTGGGCTCCCCGACGGAGAGTACACCGTGCGCGCCACGCTCATCGGTTACACGTCCCGCACCGCCCGCGCGACCGTCACCGCCGGAGAGGTCGCCGACCTCGCCATTGCACTGCTGCGAGCGCCCATTCAGCTCGAGGCCCTCATCGTCACCGGCACCGCCGGGACGACCGAAAAGCGTGAGATCGGCAATGCCATCTCGAGCCCGGACCTCTCGAAAGTCCCGGCCGGCACAACGCAGAACGTTCAGGAGCAGTTGCAGAGCCGGGTGCCGGGGCTCACGCTCATGCAGAACTCCGGCCTGGTGGGCACGGGCTCGAATGTCCAGATCCGCGGCGCCGGCTCGCTCAACGCCAACTACGGCCCCGTCTATTATGTGGACGGGATTCGCTTCGAGGCGCAGCCGGTGTCGACAGGCGGGGTGACGAACGCGACCGTGCAGTACTCGAGCCCCCTGGACTTCATCGACCCCGACGACGTTGAGAAGATCGAGGTCATCAAAGGACCAGCCGCCTCGACCCTGTACGGAGCCGACGCCGCGGGCGGTGTGATCCAAATCATCACGAAGAAGGGTACGCGCGAGGGGAGTCAGTGGACCGCGAGCGTGGGCTATTCCTCATCCGAGTGGACCGCCGGCATCCCCATCAACTATTACCAGTGCAACGCGGCCCGCATCCGGAATCCCGGCACGTATCCCGGGTGCGCCAACCCCGGCGCCATCACGTGGATGAGCCAGGACGGTCCGGTCACCGGGATCCCCGAGTCCGACATCACGCGCTTCGGCGACTCGCTGTTCGTGATCAAGGACAATCCGCTCGCCCGGGACCCGCACGCCCTGCGCGCCGGGCCGGGCGCCGAGGCACGGCTCTCGGGCCGGGGGGGGAACCCAACCTTCAATTACTTCTTGTCGTTCAACCAGCTGAACGAGGACGGGATCTTCTTCAACAACTATCAGAACCGTACCGGCGGCCGGGCCAATTTCGAGGTGACGCCGACGGCCAAGCTCAACATCGGGCTCAACTTGAGCTACACCCGCGTGCACGAGCGCCTGCCCTTGAGCGACAACGCCTCCAACGGCCTGCTGCGGAACGCGTTCCGCGGCAAGGCGCGAGCGACGGCAGATCGCTGGGATGCCGGGTACTTCGGCTTCGGGCCGGACCAATCCAATGAGTTCGACCTCCAGTCCTTCGAGGAGCGGACCACGCTGGGGCTGACCGCCAACTTCAATCCGTTCCCCTGGCTCGAGAACCGCCTTATCCTCGGCATGGACAAGTACGACCGGCGCGACCAGACGTTCTTTCGAATCGACTCGACGTTCAAGTGGGGGGCCACCGAGGGCACCGGTGAGATGACTCAACGCCTCCCCGTGACCCATACCTGGACGGCCGATTATTCCGGCTCCGTGCGCGCGCGGCTATCCCAAACGTTGGGGTCACGCACGTCGGCGGGCGTGCAGGTCAACTCTCGCCAGTTCCACCGCTATACCGGGTTCGGCAGCGGGATGGTGACCAACAACCTCACCACGCTGCAGCCGGGGTCGTTCACACAGCTCCAGGTCGACGAGCAGCTGATCGAGCAGACGTCGCTCGGCATGTACCTCCAGGAACAGCTCGCCTGGCGCGAGCGGCTGTACGCCACCGCGGCGCTCCGCATCGACGACAACTCGGCCTTCGGCTCGGAGTTCCACACCGTCAAGTATCCCAAGTTCTCGCTGTCGTACGTCCTGTCCGACGAGGCCTTTTTCCATGTGCCGCACGTGGACGAGCTCAAGCTGCGGTTCGCGTGGGGCGAGGCCGGGAACGCGCCCGCGCCCTTCACGGCGGACCGGACCTTCGCGCCGGCCACCGGCACCGCCGGCGACGCAACCATCAACGCGCTGACGCCCAAGTCGTATGGAAACCCCGACCTCAAACCCGAGCGCGGGCGCGAGTACGAGGCCGGGTTCGATGCGTCGCTGTTCCGCGGCGCGCTGGGAATCGAATTCACGTACTACAACAAGCGCACCGTGGACGCCCTCATGGAAGTTCCGGACGCCCCGTCGACGAGTTTTGACAGCACGCATCTCATCAACGTCGGCGAGATCGCCAACCGGGGCCTCGAGCTGCTCGTGACGGCGAGTCCGGTCCGCAATTCCAAGGTCAGCTGGGACCTGGCGCTCACGGCCGCGACGCACCACAACGAGCTGGTGTCGTTCGGCGGCTCGGTCAACCAACTCCAGTTCGGCGCCTTCACCAATTCGCAGCGCCACCGCGAAGGCTACCCGCTCGGTGGCTTCTGGGCGGTGGACGTGATCCGGGACGCCAGCGGCCAGCCTGTGCTCGACGCGAACGGCCGGGTGCAGGTGGACCTGACCTGTTCCTGGCCGGACCCCGTGGACCCGAACGGCTACGGCGGCAGCTGTCACGAGAAATACGTGGGACCGTCCTCGCCCACACGGGAATTCGGGCTCTCCAACACCGTGACGCTATTCGGCAACCTGCGGCTGTTCGCCAATCTGGACTACAAGGGTGGACACTATCTGGTCTGCGCCATCTGCTCGATCCGGAACCGGATCAACACCAACACCTGGGAGGTCGCCAATCCTCAGGCCGATCCGATCCAGGTCCAGGTGTGGGGAAGCCAACAGACCGTCACCCACATCATGCCGGCCGACTTCCTCAAGCTGCGCGAGGTCGCCGTCAGCTACATCGTACCGCCCAGCTGGGGCGGTCCCTTCCGCGCTAGCCGCTGGAGCATCACGCTGTCGGGTCGGAATCTCTGGCTGGCGACGCGGTACAAGGGCACGGGTGATCCCGAGGTGTCGTTCAACTCGAACCCAAATACGTTCGACCGCACGGACTATGCGTCCGTCCCGCAGCCGCGCCGGCTGTCGGCGACTATCACTGTGCTCTTCTGAGGGAGCGTTCCATGCGGATGCACTCGATCGCACGACTGACGAGATGGTCCTGCCTCGCATGGCTGCTCGGCCCCCTCGTCGGCTGCAACGACATCTTGAAGGTGAACAACCCCCAGCAGGTAGGGGTGGACCAGCTCAACAACTCCGCGCTCCTCACCGCAGAAGTCAATGGCGTGATCAGCGAGCTGGAGAACATCTACACCAGGAGAAACGGCGCGCTGTTGTGGAGCGCGAACTTCCTCACCGATGAGCAGGTGACCGGGATCAACTGGGAGGATTTTGCCCGCGTCAACCAGCGGATCGTCAACTATACGGAGGGCCCTGTCTTCTCGCTGTGGAGCGGGCTCAGCCGGGTGGTGCGGTTAGGGGAGGACGTGACGGCACGCCTCGAGACGCTCGCCGACCCGAATGACAAACGCATCGCCACGACAGCCGTCCTGGCGGCGTACGGCTATGTGTTCATCGGCGAAAGCATGTGCCAGGCCGTGTTCGCCACGGCGCAAAACCCGGGCAACACTATCCTCAGTCCGCCGGAGGTGTTTCAGCAGGCCATCCCCTGGTTTCAGCGCGCCATCCAGGTGGCCACCGCCACCGGTCAAACCAATATCGTGAAGCTCGCGCACGTCGGGCTCGCACGCACCTACCTCAACCTCGGGGACTTCGCGAACACGATCGCCGAGGCGTCACAGGTGACGGATCCGGCGTTCAAGTATTGGGTGGAATACGCGGCCGTCCAGGATTCGCAGTTCGACGGCCTGTTCGACCGGACCCACGGCGCCAATCACACCATGGGGGTCTCGCCGTTCTTCCTCCAGGGGACCTTCGGCACACAGGACCTCGTGGCGACCCAAACCGACCCCCGGATCCAGCACACCACCCGCTGGACCTTCGGGCACAACGGTCTGACCAAGCTCTACAAGCCGTATCAGGGGCTCCGCTTCAGCGGCTACTCGGGGCAAACCATCGCGCCGGCTTCCGCGTCGTGCCCCGGCTGCACGGGCGCCACGCCGGACCCGACGGGCGACAGGGGACCCTTGCTGCTGTACCAGAAGGACACTAGGGTCCTCTTGGCCGACTACCTCGAGGCCCAGCACGACCTGTACGAGGCCATGATGCGCCAGGGCGGCAACGACGCTGCCGTGAATCAGTTCGTCAACGACCGGCGTGCGGTCGGCAACGAGCCTGCGGTGACCCTTACCGGCCCGGCGCTGTTCGACGAGCTGCGGGTGCAGCGTTCCCGCGACTTCTACCAGGGCGGGCTTCGGCTCGGGGACCTGCGCCGCTGGAAGCGTGACGGGGTGGGGGACTTCTTCCCAACGGGCAACCACGTCAACCAGGAGTGGGGCGTCTACGGCATCTGGACCTGCTTCCCACTCCCCTTGGAGGAGTACCAAGGGAACCCAAACATCCAGCCACCTGCGAACCCGCTGATCCCACCCGGAATCTAGGAGTCGCGGCTGGTGGGCCCGCAGTCCCGGCGCCTGACCGGGCTGGCCGCGCTGGCGTTCGGCGCCGCCGCGGTAGTGCTCGCAGTCACCTGCGCCCGCGGTCGCGTCGTCGATGTCCAACACGTGACCCCGGATGCACCTGACAGCGTGTTCGTGGAGGTCATCAACGACAATTACTATGACGCACGCTTGTACGCGCTGTACGCGGGCGGAGCGCGCTATCCCCTCGGGACTGTCGGCGGCAACCTGAGCCAAGCCCAGGTCGCCATTCCCTGGACCCCGCGGCCGCTCGTGGTCGAGCTGTTCCTCGTGATAGGCGGTGGGCACTACGTGTCAGACGTGCTCAGCCCGCAGCCCGGGGAGGTCCTGCAGGTGCGGCTGCCTCCCAATCTCGATGCTTCGGGATTCTTCCGGCGGGTCCGGTAACCGGATCTCGCTCGGCGTGGCGCTCCGGCTCCTCGCCGTGCTCGGGGGCGCGGGGTGTGGCGGCCGAGCTGCCGCGACGGGCGAGCCCGGTGCGCCGCTTCCAGGCCTCGGAGCCGCCGAGCTGGCGCGTTTCCGAGCGGGGGCCGAGCTGTTCAACCACGTATTTACCCCCGCCGAGGGCCTGGGCCCCGCCTTCAACGAAAACCAGTGCAGTGCCTGCCACACCTCACCCGCCAGCGGCGGCGTGGGCGGAGAGCGGGTGCTCAAAGCAACGCGGTTCGATCGGGCGACGGGCTGTAACCAGCTCACCGAGGCAGGGGGAGAGAACGTCCGGCGGCAGTTGACCCCGCAGGCCCGGGCGCTGGGGCTCAACGGCGAATCGCCGCCGCCCGCCGCTACCACGGGGCGCTTCACTGCGCCAGCGCTCTACGGCCTGGGGTTCGTCGATGCCGTGCCCGATGCAGCCCTGCTCGAGTTGCAGGAGCGGGAGCGCGCCCATCATGACGGAGTTGCGGGCCGGGTGGGCCGCACGGCGGACGGCCGGGTGGGGCGGTTCGGCCGCAAGGCAGACGTCGCAACGCTCGCCGAGTTCGCGGCCACGGCGCTGCGCTTCGAGATGGGCCTCACGACGTCGCGCTATCCCCGGGATGCGGTGCAGGGACGGCCCGTACCGGCGCAGGCCGACCCGGCGCCCGATCCCGAAGTCGCCGATTCCGCGGTCGCCCGTCTCACCGATTTCGTCCGCTTCCTGGCCCCCCCCGGCCGCGGCCCGCCACGTGCCGGGCTGACGGCGGCCGTGGCGCAGGGCGAGCGGTGGTTCGCAGCCATCGGCTGCGCGGGATGCCACGTTCCCGGGCTCAGGACGGGTCCGTCACCGGTGTCGGCTCTCGATCGGCGCCGTGTGAACCTGTATTCAGACTTGCTCCTCCACGATATGGGCCCGGCGCTCGCGGACGTGTGCGGGCCGGGGGCGAGGCCGTCCGAGGTGCGCACGGCGCCGCTGATGGGGTTACGCTTTCGGGAGCTGCTACTGCACGACGGCCGGGTCACGAGCCTCCGGGACGCGATCATGCGGCACGGCGGCGAAGCGAGTGCGGCACGTGACCGCTTTGCGGCCCTCTCGCCCGGTAACCAGGTCGAGCTGATCGCGTTTCTCGAGACGCTCTAGCAGACGGCCGCTCTTCTTCTTGACAACGGCGCGCACCGACCGGCAAGATGGACTCGTCGAGCGACTTCCAGTGAAGGCCGGCGCATCTTGCACCTGAATACGGCTCGCCGCTCCCTACTGTCGCTGCTCCTGCCGCTTCAGGTCGCCGCGCAGGCATCGGGAACGTTGACGGGCACCGTGGTCGGCGAGGAGTCGACCCCGTTGGCGGAGGCCCGGATCCGCATGGCCGGCGTGGGGATGGTCGTGTCGGACAAGGACGGTCGGTTTCGGCTGACCGGCGTGTCCCACGGAGATCACGTCCTCGAGGTCCGGCGGCTGGGCTACCGCGAGTTTCTGCAACCCGTGACGATCCGGGCGGGCGAGACGCTGTCCGTCCGCGTGGTCCTCACCCTCGCGCCCGTACCGCTCAACCCGGTGGAGGTCGAGGGGGAACCGGCGCTCCTGCCGGCCATGCGAGGGTTCGAGGAGCGGAGGGCCCACGGCGACGGTCACTTCTTCAATCGCCGCGAGATCACCCAGATGCAGCCCCGCGTCGTGACCGACGTCCTGCGACGCGTCCCCGGTGTGGTGATCCAATCCATTCCCGGCCCGTTCGGTCCGACCGAGATGGTGCGCATGGCGCGCACCATCGGCGTCACGGGCGCCCGCCCGTGCCCGGTGTTGTTCTACGTCAACGGCACGCCGTTCCCCGTGACCGGGGACATTTCGATCGACCAGTACGTCGTCCCCGAGGACATTCTCGCGGTCGAGGTATACAGCGGCACGTCACAAATTCCCCCCCAGTTCCAGTCCAACCTGCTCAACGCGCGGTGTGGCGTGATCGTGATCTGGACGAGAATGGGCAACGAGGACGACCGGCCCCCCAAGGACGAGTGACGCGTTCAGTTGGCTGGTGTCGGCGGAGTGTCGGAGCCCCCGCCGCCGCCAAGCGCTCCGGTGAATACCCGAGCGGCCAGCAGCGCCGAGGCGGTGATGAGCCCCGCCGCGAGCCAGCTCTTCCTCTTGTCCCGCCGCTTCTCGATCGGGGTTGCCAGCGTCGAACGCGGGAACGTGACCACCTCGCGCTTCCACAGGGTCGACGTGCCGCCACGATAGTCGACGCGAACCAGCTGCAGCTCCCACGCACTGGCGTCCGCCGCGGCGATCACTCCCTCCACCTCCACGGCGCCCGGCCCGAGCGCGTTGCTCATGGCGACGACGCCCGAGTCGGTGACGCTGGCCACGATTTGCGTCCCCACCGCCGGCACGGGCACGGTCAGCGGGCGTTGGGTGTAACACGCCGCGAGGAGCGGCAGGACCCGCACGGCCCAACGGGATGAGCGCTTCGCGTACATGCCATCCATTCTGCCAGCTCGCAGGGTGAGAGCACAAGGGACGACCGGTCCGGTCACAGCCGGACCGGCCGTCTCCGTGTCACGCCAATCGCCCGACTAGCAATGGTCCCGATCGTTCCAGTTACGCACCGGAGACGATCCCGTCGTGCCCGCCGGATAGGCTGACGGCAGCGGAATGTGCGGGTTCGAGGTGCGCTCGGCGGAGCCGTAGGGCAGCCGCCCCAGCACTTCAGTGGCCGTACCGAACGGCGTCAGGGCCGGAATGCAGGTGCGCTTGTAGTCGGACCAGACGTCGATGTTCTGGTACATCGCGATGTACTTCTCCGTCATGACGTCCGTGAACGACACGTTGCCCAACGCCGGCATGCCGACGGCCGTCCGCACCGCGTCCACGTTGACGACGGCGCCCGCCGAATCGCCCGTCATGTACTTCGCCTCGGCCAGGATGAGCTGGTTCTCCGCCCACGTCACGATCGGTTGGCGGAACGCGAACTGCCGCCGGACGCCCGTGTTGATGACCGACGGCGCGCTATCCTTGGGCACTGCCACGTTGTTCTGATCCGACCCGATGAATTGCCCCTTGGCGTTGGCATCGAAGTACGCCGCGAGGCGCGGGTCGTTACGGGCCTTGAGGATCTGGATCAGCGTGTTGCCCGCGACGATGTCCTGACGCGTTGACAGGAACTCCGCCCAGATGTTGGCATCGAAGTCCTGGGTAGTGCCGTGGAACGTGCGGAAGTCCCCCGGGGCCTGGCCGTTCATCGCCTGACTCGCGTTCGCCGGCGCTTCTGAAATACCATTCAGCGCCGCTGCCAAGGCCAACGCATACTCACCAACGCCGTGTCGCTCCACCAGATGCAAGTGGAAGCGGGCCTTCAGGGTATAGGCGGCGGCGATCCAACGCGCGATCTCTGTCGCTCGTGCCACGGCTGCAGCGCAGTAGATCAGATCACCTTCCGCTGGAACGCAGTTCCCCGCGCCGCCAGCCGCCTGCAGCGCCGCGATCCCTTCGTCGAGGCGCGCCTGCACTGCCGCATAGATGCTCTCCTGCGAATCCAGGTTGGGCTCCGCGATGCTCGGGTCGACGGCCCCGCTGTAGGGGAGGTCGCCCCACACCGACGTCGCGGTGCCCATCGCCAGCCCCTCCCAAACCTTGGCCATACCAAAGAGGAAGTTGTCGCCGGACGCCTGGGCCGCCGCCTGAATGTTCCGCAGGGCGAGCAGGCCGCCGCCGGTGTAGAACTGGTTCATCTGACCCGAGATGTCCGCCTCCGTGACCGCGTACTGCGTGCAATAGGTGAGCTGCTGGTTGTTGCTCCCAATGAGCTGTTGCGTGTAGACACCCGCGCAGCGTGCGAGCTGACCCTCCAAACGCGTGGCCATGTTCGCCTGCACGGAGACCAGCTGCTGCAGCGCTGTACCCGTGGTAGGGTTGTTCGGGTTCTGGGTCAAACCCGGGCCCTGCAGAAAGTCACTGCATCCCGCACCGAGCAGCGTCAGCGCGAGGACGGCTCCAGCCTTTGTGTAGGTGTTCATCGCTGTTCCTCGCGTGTGCTCAGTGATAGAGCGTGAGCTGCATGACCCAGGCGCGGTCGAGCGGGGCGTTGAACCAATCGATGCCCCGATTCGCCTGCTGCGCCCCTCCCAGGCTGACCTCCGGATCGTAGCCGCTGTAATCGGTCCACAGCTTGAGGTTGCGGCCGGAGAGCTTTACGTCCATCTGTCGCATACCCGCGAGGCTGTTCACCCACGGGCCTGTGAAGGAATAGCTGATCGAGACCTCGCGCAGGCGCGTGCTCGTCCCGTCCTCGAGTCGGGTCGTGATGGGCCCGCCCGTAGCGCCCTGCCCGTTGCCCAGCGTGCCTCCGCTGAACCAGCCCTCGCCGATCACGACGGCCGTCCCGGCACCCGGGCCGACCGTCGGACCGTTGAGCACGTCGCACGTCTTGTTGTAACACACCATGTCCTTGCCGAACGTGCGGGTCTGGCCGCGGATCTCGGTGTCCTTGTGCGTCCCGTACTGATCCATCGAGGAGCGCGTCATGTTGAGCACATCCCCGCCCTGGCGGTGCTCGAGAAACGCGCTCAGCTGCACGCCCCGGTAACTGGCGGTGAGGGAGATCCCGGCAGTCCAGTCGGGCCACGGGTTGCCGACCGCCCGAACGGTTGGATCCGTGATCGGGAAACCGTTCGCCGCGATGTACAGAGCGCCGTCCGGTGCGCCCGCGCACGCGGTCCCGACGTCGTACGTGGCGCCCGAGAAGGAAACCAGCCCGAGACCACGGCCGCACCGCGCGAAGTCGGTGGAGCGCCACACGCCGAGCGGGTATCCGATCTGCGCGTGCGTCGTCTGCCCCGAGAAGGACGACCCAATCCCGATCTGACAGCGCGGCACCTTGGCCTCAGGACCGCAGTTCTCGGGCGTCGCCATCGGCACGTCCCCGGCGAGCTGACTCGCGGTCGCGCCGAGGCTCGTCACCATGTTGCGGTTGCGCGCCCAGTTGGCCCCGATGTCGATGGATAGGTCCCGCCGCTGCAGCACGTGAATGTTGCTGGTCAGCTCCCAACCCTTGTTGGTCAGCTCGCCGGCGTTGATGTTCATGGTCGTGTAGCCCGTCGACGGCACGAGGTCCACGCCGAACACGACGTCCTTGGACTTGGAATCGTAGCGCGTCACGGACAGGTCGGCGCGACCGCGGAACAGGCCCAGGTCCACGCCGCCTTCCACTTCGCGCACACGTTCCGGCTTGATGTCGGGGTTGCCACGGGTGGCCGAGGCGTACAGGCCGCCAACACCGTTGATCGTGGTCCCTTGGAGCGAACCGGGGTTGAAGTCTATGAACCGGGTGGTCGTGAACACGTCCTGCGTGGCGTACAACGGTGGTTGCTGGCCGCTTTCGCCATACGCCAGCCGCAACTTGCCGAAGCTCACGATCTGCTCCGGGAGATGCACAGCCTTGGCGAAGCTCCACGCGGCGCTGCCGCCCGGATACCACGCCCGCTGGTGACCGACGCCGAACGCCGAGTTCGCATCGTTGCGGATGCGGCCCTGCAGGAACAGCTGATCGTACAGGTCGACGTTGGCCTGCGCGAAGTAGCCTTCGACGCGGCGGCGCTGCTCGGCATCGTTCGGGAGCGTGCGGGTGGTGGTGTTCTGCAGCTTGAACGGCTTCGGGGCGAGCCAGACTTGCCCGAGGACGTCGATCTGTCGGTAGTAGGTCTCGTTCAGGTTCTGGCCCACCGTGAGGCCCCCCCGCACGTGGCGATTGAACTCGTGGGTCCCGGTGGCGGTCAGGAGGTGATCGAACAGGCGATCGTAGAACTGCCAGCGCTCCATCTGCCCGCCGTTCGTACCCGAGCTGGCCTGCGCGTAGGCGTAGGTGCGATCGTCGCTGGTGTAATCGCCGCCCAACGTCCAGTTGAGCTGCAGCCACCCGAGCGGTCTCCAGTTGACGTTGAGGTTGCCGAGATAGCGCCCCGTTTCCCCCAGAAGCGCGTCTTCGTTAAGCGCGTAGAACGGATTGTCGAAGCCGCGGGTGGTGGCGAACGCGAGCGGCCCGGGATTCGGGAAGCGCCACGAGCGGTGCAGTCCGGTGGTGGGGCTGAGGTACTGCTGCGCGTTGAAGTCCGGCGGCTGGCGCAGCGCGCTGATCCCGATCCCGTTGATCGAGTTGCCGCGGTCCTCGCCGCTGGTCTTGGTTTGCACGACCGAGACGCTGGCGCTGACGACCAGGTTCTCGAACAGTGTGTGGGAGCCCCTGAACCGCGCGCTGTAGCGCCGGTAGGTATCGTTGTCCCCCACAATGAAGCCGTTTTGATCGAGCTGGCCCGCCGACAGGTAGAACGTCGTGCGCTCGCTGCCGCCCGACAGCGTCAGCGTGTTTTCGATCGCATGGCCCGTCTCGAACATCTCGGCGCCATGGTCGTAGGTCGGCGTCGCGGGATCGAGCTCCGGCCCCCAAGAGAAGAAGTTCGAGTTGATCTGGCAGTTCACGGCAGTGCAATTGCTCGAAACACCGCCCGAGCCTACTCCATACTTGCGCTGTACCGGCAGCGTCCCGACGGGTTCGTCGAACTGGACGCTCGAGCGCAGGCTGTACGTGGTCTGTCCCGGCCGGCCCCGCTTCGTCGTGATCAAAATCGCGCCTGCCGAGCCGGCGCTAGCGCCGTAGATCGAGGTGGAGGCCGCGCCCGGCAGGATCTCGATCGACTCGATGTCTTCCGTGTTGATGTCCGCCGCGCGGTTGGGAGACGGCGCACCGGACAGCACGGCTTCTCCGTGGGTCACGTTACTGAGCGGAACACCGTCCACGATGATCACCGGCTGGGGCGGCGACGGCGAGAATCCCGTCGGGGTGGTGCCGAACGACTTCGGCCCGCGGATGAGAATCGCCGTCGAAGCGCCGGCGTCCCCACTCGCCTGGTTCGTCAGCACGTTGGGCACTTTGCCCGCGAGCGCCTGGACGACGTTGGACTCGTTGGCGCGCTGGACCTCGGCGGCAGCCACGCTCGTCACGTTGCTGCCCAACCGCTCGCGTAGCTGCTCGGTGCCCGCACCGGTCACCACGATCTCGTCCAACCGGAGCGGATCGGACACGAGCTGGAAGTCCTGCGCCAGCGTCGCCCCCGGCGTCAGCGTCACGCCGAATGATTGCATCCGGTAGCCGATCAATCGCGCGCCGAGCTTCACCTGCTTACCGTCCGCCCGGGCGCCGGGAACGATCAATCGATAGGCACCATCCGGCCCGGTCCAGACGCCAATGCTCAGATCGAAGATCGAGACGTTGGCGTCCCGGAGCGGCTCACCCTGCGGGTTGGTCACCTGCCCGGTGATGGTCACCGAGCTCTGCGCGGCCCCCTGTTCCGGCACGAGCGTCAGCGCGCCGGTTAGTCCGCCGAGCACCAGGAATGCGCGTAGTGGAGAGCGAATAGCAATGCGCATAGGGATTCCTCCTTCGAGGTGGTGGGCCCACACCGCACTTAGGGAACAGCCCCTCGCCCGCAGCAGCGCGCGGCGAGGATGGCTGGGCTTCCCGAATCAGCGAATGCGCACCCGTGCCCAACGGCCGACAGGACACGAACGGTGCGAGACGGAACACACGTCACATACGGGGACGCACGTTCCCGATGGGAATCATTGTGTCCCGTGAATCGAGACGTCGCAAGGGTAAAAGCTCACGCGTGTTGACGCCCGACAGCACGAATGAGCGCCAACACGCGTGCGACGGCAGACGGGAGGACGGGCAGGCGCCGTGCCAGCGCGCTCGGTGCGAACGCCGCACGCTGCACATACTGCGCAGTCTCCCGGAATCCGGGAATGCTCACTGCGTCAACGTTTTTGGCCGCCAGTGTTGCGTCGCCGCAACACCCCTATTTGGAGAAATCCACTTTCGGCGCCTGCGCCGCGCCCGGCGTCTCCAACTCGAAGTACGGCCGTGGCCCCTTCCCGAGGACCTTCGCCGTCAGCACTTGCGGGAAGCGCCGGATGTAGGCGTTGTAGCGGTTCACGGCCTCGTTGTAATCCTGCCGGGCGACCGCGATCCGGTTCTCCGTCCCTTCCAGCTGGTCCTGCAAGGCGCGGAAGTTTTCGTTGGACTTGAGCTGCGGGTAGTTCTCGGCGATGGCGAGCAGCCGGCCGAGGGGTGCGGTGAGCTGTGCGTTCGCCTGCGCCATTTGCTGCAGGTCGCCGCTCTGGACCGCTCCGGCGAGCTTGGCCCGGGCCTCCGCCACCTCGGTGAAGACCGTCTGCTCCTGCTTGGCATACCCCTTCACGGTCTCGACCAGGTTGGGAATCAGATCCGCGCGCCGCTGCAGCTGCACCTTGATCTGCGAGGCAGCCGCGTTCACCTGCTCGTCGTAGGTCTGGATCGTGTTGTAGCCGCAGCCGGCCGCGAGCACCCCCGTCAGGACCGCTGCGAAACCCCACCAACGCTTCCTTGTGATCACGAACATATCACTCCAGTAAGAGTCCTATCCGGGAGGAGTCTTCGCGTTTTTCCCAGGCTGAAGCACATCACGCTTCAGCGTTGTGTATCGCCGGGCCCACTCTTCAGAGTGGGAACAACACCGGGTTCAACAACCGATTTCCGCCGCCCCATCCTATGTTAGTCGGTTCACAAATTCCGCCGTCCGGGCCACCGCCGCGAGATACGCCGTCGCCAGCGGGTCGCGCTTCGCGAGCCGCGGCATCGGGCCTCCGACCGCATGCTGCACCAACGGTGCGAGTCCGTCGGCCGGGAAGCCGATCACGGCGGCTGCGCTCCGTACCAGCTCGGCGGGCGAAGCGGGGACAGGTCGGCCCACGAAGCGCAGCACCGCACGCAACATCGTGAAAAAGCCGCCGCTGCTCCCTACGACGACGCGCGCGAGCTGTTTCGGGTCCTCTTGCAGCGCCGCGTACGCCTGGCGCAGCCGCACCAGCTTGCCCATGAGCTCGTGCTCGAGCTGGCGGCGCAGCTGCTCGCGGTCGACCTGGATGCCGGGCCACGGGTCGCGTCCCGCGAGCAGCCGGTGCGCTTCGCGCATGTCCTCATACTCGATGGCGAAGGCGTCGGCCGACTCGCGCCACTCCCGCTCCGTGAGGATGAGTGGGGCCGGATGCCCGGCCCTGGTCCAGACGCGCACCAGCGGCGCCAGGGCGTCGAACAGCGCCTGGTCTACCCCGTCGCAGATGAGCAGCGTGTTCACATCCGAGCGGTCTGGGACGTGCGTCCCGCGCGCCGCCGACCCGTACAGCAACAACGCCACGAGCCGCGGGCCGAGCGCGCGGGTCACCGCGTCGCCGAGCGTGTCGACCGTCAGCTTCAACGCCATCCTCGAACTGTCCTCCCGCTCCGATGCCGTCTTCGGTCCTCACCCCCTGTCCCCCTCTCCTTTCAGGAGAGGGGGAACGACGGTTGCGTGAGGTTGACGTGAATGTGCATGCTGGAGCGGAGAATCAACAGGATCGTGACGCCCGGCAAGGGTCTGGCGCTCCGGCGTCGACCGCGCCATTGTAGACTCGGGACTCGATCTCACGCGGAGGTGCGCCATGCTGCGTTCCCGTCCTGTCCCGCCCCTCCTCGCGCTTCCCCTGCTCGTGCTGGGCTGCGCGACGTCTCGGCCATTCGACCGGTCGACCGAGCCCGGCGGGAAGCCATTGCCGCCGACCACGGCCGGGAGCGTGATCCTCACCGGCGAAGCGCTGTCTGCCGACCCCGGTCGCACCGTGCTGGACGTGATCAGAAGGGCGATGCCACAGCTGCGCGTCTCCGGTTCGTCGCAGTACACTCGCTGCCCCGTCTTGGAGCTGCGCGGCAAGGACAGCGTGGCGGGCAGCTCCAACCCGGACGTCTACGTCGACGGGACCCGAACCGTCGACACCTGCCCGCTCGTGACGCTCCAGGCCATGGAAGCGCGCCGCATCGAGGTGTACCCACTGGGTATCACGCCGCGGCCCGGCTATCCGAGCAGCAGCCACGGCCTGATCCTCATCTTCGTCCAGCGCGCGGACAGCTCGCGTAGCAACTGACGCGACGCACGCCGGGACCAGGCGAAACGCCCCGGGCAGCGGGATTCGCTCCCCGGGGCGTCTCTCGACTGCGGGTCGTGCCAGGCTAGGGCTGCCGCCCGGTGAACCAGAGCGGCGTGGTCAGGTCGGTGCTGCTCTTGAAGCCCTGCGCCGCAACGGCGGCGTCGACGTTCGCCCTATTCAGCACCTGCTCGTTGTCCGCGTACGGCAGACGCTCCGGGATGCTCGGGAGCACTGCGTTCGGCCCCGGCACCAGCGCCGGAACGCCGGTGCGGCGCACTTCGGTCCAGCCCTCCGGGCCCTGCGTGAACAGCGACAGCCACTTCTGGTAGGCGATCTGCGTCAGGCCCGCGGCCCCCCCAGCGTACGCCACCCGCGGCTGGGCCAGGTACGCGTCGATGGCGGCCGTCGCGATGCCGTATTGCTCCATCGATGCGCGGATCGCGTCGGCGTAGAGCGTGGCGGCGCTGCCGCTGATCCAACCGCGCTCCGCCGCCTCCGCCTCGAGGAACAACACCTCCGAGTACGTCAGCAGGGCGAGCGGCGCGGCGGGCGTCTCGCGCCAGAAGGCCCCGATGCGCGAGATATAAAAGAGCGCCGGCCCCACGCCGTCGTTGAGCCCGTTCGGCAGACCCTGGTAGGTTCGGTTGGCGAGGATGGTGTCATTGTTCAGCTGCGCGAACACCGGCAGGCGCGGGTCCTTCCAGCTCAGCAGCGAGTCGACGAACGTCTTGCTCATGCCGTAGTCGTCACGTTTGTCGACATGAACGTTGGTGTAGATCGGGTTCTGGTCGGGTGCCGAGGCCAGGTACATGAGCTGTGCGTTGTCCGTGTTGCTCGCGAACACGCCGGCGGCGACGGCGGCCTGCGCTTCGCTCTGCGCCGTGGCGGCATCGACGTTCGAGAGATGGACGGCCAGGCGCAGCCGCAGGGAGTTGGCGAACTTGCGCCACTCGGTCATGTCGCCGCCGTACATGATGTCGCCGCTCGCGAAGCCGATGGCCCCGGGATCGATATCGATCTCTTGACTGGCCTTTGCCAGATCGGCGAACAGCGCCGTGTAGATTGCCTGTTGCGTGTCGTATTTCGGCGTCAGGAGCGCGCGCCCCTGGAATGCCTCCGAATACGGAATGTCGCCCATGGCGTCCGTCATGACGCTGAAGACGTACGACTTCATGATCCGCCCGACGGCCTCCCAGTTGGGCACGCCCGCGGCTACGCCCTTGTCGATCATCCGCTGAAAGTCCTCGAGGCCACGGTTGTAAAAGTCCCACCCGCCATCCACGCCCGGCCGGACGATGTACTTGTCCTCGTCGCGGTACTGGATCTCCGCATAGTACTGCACCCACAGTCCGCCCCCGCGGATGTCCAGGTCGTTATTGGGACCATCGACCCCGTTGACCACGGTCTGGATCGCGTTCGACAGAATGGAGGGCGGCTCCACGTCGGTGGGGCCGTTCGGGTTCCGGTTGACGGACGTCAGATCGGCGCACGCCGTACTCGCGATCACTGCGGCGAGGACGCTCAGGATTTGGTATCTCATGACGGTCTCCTTTCCCAAGCGGCTACGGCCGCACGGACAGAGTGAAGCCGATGCTGCGCGCGGTGGGCAACTGGCCGTTTTCGACGCCCTGCCGGTTGCCGGTGTCGAACCCCGTCTCCGGGTCGATCGTGGGCTGCTTCGCCCAGAGCAGCAGGTTCCGGCCGACGAGCGCCACGGTCGCCTGCGAGAAGCCGATGAGCCGCGCGACCGACGGCGGCATGTTGTAGGCCAAGCGCACTTCGCGGAGCTTCAGGTAGCTCGCGTCGACGATGCCCATCTCCTGGGCGTAGAAGGTGTTGTGCCAGTAGTCCTGCGCCAGCACATGGACGGTGTCTGGTTGGAACACGCCGGGCGTGGCGCTCTCGTAGACCGCATTCGGCACCACGAAGCCGTCGTTCCATTCGTGCTCGCGTCCCAACAAGGTCGCCTGCAGCACACCCGAGTACTGGCCGAACCACTTCGTCACCGAGTAAACGTTCCCGCCCATTTGCCCGTCGAGCGAGAAGGACAGGCTCAGGTTCTTATAGGTGAACGTGTTGGTGATGCCCCCCGCCCAGTCGGGGTTGTAGTTGCCGAGCACGACCTGCTTCGAGTCGCGGATCGGGAGTCCGCTGGCCGAGTCCACGACGATGTGGCCCTGGGGGTCCCGCATCCACTTGGTGCCCACCAGGTTGCCGTACGGCTGCCCCACATCGGCCGTCACGTCCACGTTCCAGAAGCTGCCGACGACGATGCGCTCGACGCCGCTGTAGAGCGAGAGCACCTTGTTCGAGTTCTTCGACCAGTTCGCGACTACGTCCCAGCGGAAGTCGGGCCGCTCGATCGGCGTCATCGTCGCCGCCAGCTCGATCCCGCGGTTGCGCACCTCGCCCGAGTTCACGACGGCCTGGGTGTAGCCCGAGGTGGCCGAGATGGAGACGGGAAGGATCTGGTTCCTGGTGGACTTCTGGTACAGCGTGGCGTTCAACGCCACCCGGTTGTCGAACAGACCGAGGTCGGCGCCGATCTCCTGACCCGTCGTCTCCTCCGGTTTGAGGTTGGGGTTCGGCAGCCGGTCCGGGGCGGTGTAGCTGGGCTGTCCGCTCCACGGCGTCACGCCGGCCGCGTACACGGCCGCGAGCTGATACGGATCCGTGTCGTTGCCGACGCGGGTCCAGCTCGCGCGCACCTTGCCGTACGACAACAGGCGGCTGCGGATCGCGAGCGCGTCCGTGAAGATGAAGGCCGCGCCGACCGAGGGGTAGAAGATGGAGTTCTGATGTTTCGGCAGCGTCGAGGACCAGTCGTTGCGGCCCGTCACGTCCACGTTGAGCCAGTTCTTGAAGTTGAAGCTGGCCAGGCCATAGAGCGAGTTGACCTTCTTCTTCTCCTGGTGGAGCGTGTCGGTCGGTTGGCCATCCGAATTCTGCAGCGTGTAGACGCCAGGACTCGCCAGCCGCGTGACGAGGCCCGTGCTCGACTGGAGGTCGTTCACGCGCGCGTTGCCCCCCGCATTGACCGTGACCGTCAGGTCCTTGAACAGCGGCCGGTTGGCGGTGATGAGGAAGTCGCTGTTGGTTTCGCTGTGGGTCTCGCCCACGTCCAGGAGTCCGCCCCCGTTATACGGCGAGATGTTGTTCACGGGGTAGTTAGCCCGGAAATGGTTCTGGTACCAGTCACGGCCGGTGCGGCCGGTGACACTCAGCCAGTCGTTGAGCCTGTACGTGACGGAAACGTGGCCGAGTCCGCGGTCGCGCGCGTAGTCGGTCGTCTTCACCCTCGCTTCCCAGAATGGATTCGCGTGGTAGCTGTAGTTCCAGCTGTACTGGATGGGCGCGTCCTTGCGGAGATCGTTGCCCGCCAGGATTTGCTGCGTGAGCGGGTCGCTCAAATCGCGGTAGAGGTTCTGCTCCAGCAACTTCGTGTCCACCTGGCGGCCGAACCAGATGAAGCCCTGCATCGGGTCGATCTCCTCGTATGCCTGGGCCGGCTGGTTCTGCATCGCGTCGTTGATGTAGTCGATCGATGCCTCCGCGCTCCACCGATCCGAGATCTGCGTCGCGCCGGAGATCGCCACGTCGGTGCGGGTGTTGTCGTTGCTCGGGTACATCCCGCTCTCGCCCGTACGGCCCACCGCCAGCCGCACGTTGTTGCGCTCGCTGCTGCGAGCCACGGCCACGTTCAGGTTGGTGACCAGACCGGTGCTCCAGAAGTCGCGCACGTTGTTCGGGTGCGCGGCCCACGGCCCCACGCCGAAGAACTGCCGGCACGGCTTGGTCGTGTCGTAGCCACCACTGATGATGGGGTTCCCCTTGGCGTCCGTCGGGTAGACGCACCCGGTGGTCCGGCCGTCGAGCTTCGGCCCCCAGCTCTCGTCCGCGCCGTCGTTCTTGCCGCCGAAGTTCCCGTCCACGAAGTCGAACTCGCCGTAGAAGCCCTGGCCGTACTGGTTCTGGTAGTCCGGCAGCCGCAGCGGCGTCTCGAGCGTCGTGCCGAAGGTCGCCGTGACGCCGAAGCCATCGCTCGGCCCGCCGCGACCATTCTTCGTCACGATGACGATCGCCCCGTTCGACGCGCGCGAGCCGTACAGCGCCGCGGCGTTCGGCCCCTTCAGCACGGTCACCGATTGGATGTTGTTGACGTCGATGTCCGCGGCCCCGTTCCCGACATCGTAGCCGCCCATCGACGCCGGCGAGTTGGGCGACGCCGGGCCGTAGCCGGTGTTGGTGGCGGCCGAGTTGTCGATCGGGATTCCGTCGACCACGAACAACGGCTGGTTCTGGCCCAGGATCGAGCCCCCGCCGCGCGCGACGACCCGCGCCGAGCCGAACGGGTTGCTCGTATTCGTGACCTGAAGGCCGGCCACGTTGCCCTGGAGCGCCGACACAATGTTCGTGCTGGGCACCTGCCGCAACCGGTCGCCGGAGACCGTCTGCGCTGCGTACGAGAGTGTCGGCTGCTCCCGCTCGATGCCGAGCGCCGTCGTCACGACTTCTTGCAGCTCGACCGCCTGAGCCCGCATGGCGACGTTGAGGACCGGCGCGACCGCGAGGACCACGCGCTTGTAGCCGATGCGCGCAAAGGACAGGCTGTCGCGCCCGGCCGGAACGTCCAGCGCGTAGCGGCCGCTCGCGTCCGTCATCACGCCGACGGCCGTGCCCACGACCGTGACGCGTACTCCGGGCAGCGGATTTCGCGTGCTGGAGTCTTGCACCTGGCCGGCCACGTGCGTGCGTTCTTGTGCGAGCGCCGTTCCCGCGACAACGGGGAATAGTCCGAAGAGCACGAGCCCGCTCGTGAGGACGGAACGAACCCAACAACGATCGTTTGTCATACGAATCCCCCTGATCCCGGGTCCCTGCGCGCAATGCCCTAGTCCCCGCCCGTGCCGAGGACGTCTCGCTCCCCCGACACGGGACAACGCCGCAACGCGCCACATGACTGTGGCGCGGAAACACGAACGACTCATCGTGTAGAGTGACACCCAAGGGATGACGGCCATTGGGAATCCCTGAACGCTGACGGCGTTATGGCTGCATATACGGGCCCCTGTGGGGCTCGTCAAGAGCCTCGACTAGAACCGCCCTCCCGCGCCGCCGCCTGAGAATCCACCGCCACCACCGAACCCGCCGAAGCCACCGCTGAACCCGCCCCCGCCCCCGCCTCCGCCACCGCCCCAGCCACCGCCCCAGCCGCTCCGGCTCCACCCTCCGCCCACCCACCACCAGGGCAGGCCCCGCCGCCCGCGCCGCCGTTGCAGGATGGAAACGATGAGCACGAACGCGACAATGACCCAGAACAGCGTGGCGCCGGTCGGCAGCCAGACCTCGGGGGCCACAGGACGAGGGGGCGGGGGTGCCGCCTCGAGCGTCACGCCGAACTCCTGAGCGAACGCCTGTGCGATCAGCTCCACGCCGTGCGCCAGCCCCGCCCCGTATTCCTCTCGGGCGAGGTAGGGCGTCATGGCATCTCGAATGCGGCCCACCCGCGCGTCCGTGAGGAATCCCTCGGCGCCGCGACCGGTGGCGATGAAGATCTGACCTGTGCCCGGGCGGTGATTCTGTTTCGGAACGAGCAGCACCACGACGCCCAGGTTCTTCGCTGGATCGCCCGCCTCCCCTTTCGCCCCGACGCCCCAGCGGCGGCCGATCTCGAGCGCCACGTCCGCCGCCGGGCGGTCGTCGATGTCGGGGAGGGTGACCACGGCGAGCTCGCCGCGCGTTTTGTCGCGCACCTCGGCGATCACCGCTTCCATGTGCGCGACCGACGCGGCGTCGAGCACGCCGGCGAAGTCGTTGACGTAGCCCCGCGGAGGCGGAACGGCAATCTGGAGGAGGAGTGTCAGGGCAAGGATGGGCATGACGCCCTAATAGTACGCAGGGCAGGCACGGCCGGTGTCGCGCTGCTCGAACGCGCCCGGCTTGACAGCCGCGCTGCGGGCAGAGACTATGAGGCTCTAGTCCGGCCCTCCCTCGAGGAGGCATCGATGTGGACGGTCCTTTCGCGTGCTCCTGTGTTCGGCGTGACGACGCTTGGCATGCTTGCCTTACTCGCTGCTTGTGCGCACGGCGCGTCCCAGCAACACGCGAACAATCCGTCCGGCCCCATGGTGATCACCAGCGATCAGATCGAGCGGTCGGGCGCGCACAGCGCGTGGGACGTCCTGAAGCGGGAGGCACCGATGCTGACCCTGCGCGACGACCGGAACGGCCGCCCGTCCCGCATGGGGCGCCGCGGCCGCTCGAGCATCACGCTGGACGACCCACCGGTGGTGGTCGTGGACGGGGTTCGCCTCGCCAATTTCCGCGATCTGGACCGCATTCCCGCCACCACCATCCTCTCGATCACGATTTACACCGGCATCGAAGGGACAACGTACTACGGCACGAACGCGGTAAGCGGCGTCGTGGTGATCGAAACCAAGCACGGCGACGATTCCTAGCGATCTTCGTGGCGCTCAGCTTGACAAGAGAAGGGGGAGGAGCAGTTCGGGCTCCTCCCCCTTCGTGTTCCGTCGACGAAGTCGGCGCTACGGATTACGATCGTAGCACTGTAGGAACTTCGGGTTGTTGAGCTCATCGATCGGCACCGGGAAGTTCACGTCGTCCCCGTACGTCGGCTGTTGGGCCTTGAAGTACGCCCCGGTCGGGAACACTGAGTTGATGGCAAAGCCATACTGCCGCACCATCCGTCGCAAATCACCAAGCCGGTGCGCCGTAAGCCACAGCCAGCGGGCCCGCTCATTAAACAACAACTTCACCGCACCGCCCGCCGCGGTTTGGTCGGCGGTGGTGAGGGCGGTCATGGGCGCCACCGGCGCAACCGTCGTGCGGTTGCTATTGAGGTAGGTGGGCGGCGCGGCCCGAAGCCCGTTCAAGGCGGTCAGGAAGGCGCTGGTGTTGGTGAGTGTGTCCCCTGCCCGCAGCGCGGCCTCGGCCTCGATCAGCCGGGCCTCAGCCCCCGTGGCGACCGTGGTTGACGCCTTGCGATCGCCGTACCGCAGATTGTCGTACTGCGGTGTCACGTTATCAAACCCTACGTCGGGTCCCGAGGTCGCCGACACGGTGCGCTCGAACGGCGTGCGCGGATCCCCGTTGCGGAACGCGAGGCCATTGATCCCTTCCCCGTTCGCTACGGAGTACCGTTCGAAGGTGACGTTCCCGTTGAAGACACCGTTGTTCTCGCGCGTCGTGTTCTCGGTGTGCTGGACCACGTAGTTGAACGAGGTCGGCACCAAGGACGGCGTAACGAGCGCTGCCGCACCTGCGACGTCCCCCGTATCGAGCAACGCGCGGGCTTTCCCGACGGCCGCCAGTCGGATCTGCGCCGCCCGAGTGGCGCCCGTTCCCGGTAACGCCGTCGCCGCCGCGGAGGCAGCGTCGAACCGGGCAATGGCGGTATCCAGGAGTTCCTTGGTGGTCAGCGGCACGCCGTAGGTGAAGACATCACCTGTCGAGCTCACGGAGCTCACCGGCACTCCGGAGCACCACGTCTCGGCGAAGAAGACGTAAACATAGCCCGCGAGGTTGAGCACCTCGGGGTAGCCCGATTGCGTGGTCGGGTCGGACAGCTCCAGGTATTTCGCGGCCGTGACCTCGGCGGCGCGTCGCGCGCGGTGCATGTTCCGGAACCACAATCCCACATCCGCGTTGTCGATGCGGATCGGGCCGCGGGCGTCCACCTCGATGCGGGTCGGAAAGGTCTCGGAGTTGACCCATTCGTCGGCCAGGAGGCCGCCGTACATGATCACGCCCTCCACGGTGCCGCTCGACCCGTCCGCCCCGGAGCCGGCATAGGCGATCGTGAAGTCCCCGATCGCTCCCGCCCGGAGGGTGGGGAGCGCGGCGGGATCGCTCAGGTTGTCAGGGGCCACGATATCGGGATCCGAAACCCGCAGGGGATCGTTGCATCCGGTCAACGGCAGCAGCATGGTTGCCGCATACAGAGTGAGCCGGCCGAACAGGCCGCCATTCAGCAGTCGCGTCGTCATGGCCGTGTCCTCGGGCTCAGAAAGTGACGTTGATCCGGGCGAGGAAATACCGCACCGGCGGCTGAGTCAGGAAATCAGCCGTGTTGAAGTTCGACTGGCCTGCGTCGTTCAGCTCGGGATCGACGCCGGTGTACTTTGTCCAGGTCGCGAGGTTCCGGCCGGTCAGCGTGAAGGTCAGCGCGCTGGCCCCGAGCCGCGATGCCCAAGCGCCGGGCGCGAAATAGGTCAGAGACAGCTCACGTAGCTTGACGAATCCCGCGTCCTCGAAGAACCCCGTCTCGAGGCCGTCTGCCACGGCGGCCACGGCCGCCGCCTGCTGGGCGAGCGACGCGCTCGCGACGTTCATGCCCTTGCAGATACCGAATTCGCAGCGGAACTCCTCCGTGCTGTTGTCGAGCCGGTTGCCCCACCGCCCGTCGAGCAGCCCGTACAGCCGGAAGTGCCTCAGGAAGTTCACCTCGGACGAGAGCGTGCCGCCGTACGTGGGGAACGGAGTGCCCTGGTACGTCGGCTGGGCCCCGACCGTGACTTCAGACGCCGAGATGAGGCCGTCGCCGTCAAGGTCCTGGTAGGTGTAGGGGAAGTCCCAATACCCGCCCAACGGATAGCCCGGCTGGTGGCGCTGCGAGGCGCCGCCCAGGCCGAAAATGATTGCCTTGATCGACGTATCGCCGAAAGAGACGAGCCGGTTGCGGTTGTCCCAGGCGCTCGCCGTGACGCTCCACCCAAAGTTGGGCGTCTGGACGATCTGCGCCGTCGCCTGAATCTCCAGTCCCTTGTTGCTGACCTCGCCGAGGTTCAGGAACTGGTTCGTGGTGCGCCCCAGCGAAGGCGCCCGCCGCACGGCGATGAGGGCGTCTTTTGACTTCTTGTCGTAATAGGTGAACTCGAGGTGCACGCGCCGCGACAGCAGATCGGCGTCGAGCCCCGCTTCGTACTCCTGCGTCTTTTCAGGCTTGAGGTTCGTGTTCCCGAGGCTCGAGTCAGTGATGCCGGGTGCATCGGTGCTGTTGGTCGCGACTGCCACGGGGTTGAAGAATTGCTTCGCGTCCGTAGGCCCCGGTTGCCGCCCGCTCTTGCCCCACGCCGCTCGGAGGCGCAGCGAGGAGAGCCAAGAGAGCCGTGGGAAGAACGGCTCCTCGGAGATCACCCAAGAGCCCGAGATCTTGGGATAGGTGATGAAGTTGAACGCGGAGCCGAACGCGGAGTTATCGTCGCCTCGCAACGCGCCCGTGAAGAACAGCCGGTCGTGGAACCCGAACTGCTCCTCTACGTAGCCACCGATGGTCACGAACTGGTCGATATTCTCTCCCACAGTGGGAACGACGACACCCGAAAGCGAGGCTGTGCCGGCCACCAGCTTGCGACCCGAGGCTTGCGTCTGATTGATCGCGTCCTTGAAGTACTGGAAGCCGAAAGATGTCTTGGACGTGATCTCCGGCGAGAAGCGGTACGCCGCCTCCGCGGTGAAGTTCGCGGTGTAATCGAGGATCTGGGTGCGGTTCGAGATGCGGTTGCCGTCCAGGGTGTTCTGGTTCAGCGGCACGATCCCAGGCGGAATCGTCTGCTCATCGAACCGGTTGTTAACGTCGCTCCCCACGACCCCCCGCAGCGTGAGGAAGCTCGTGGGCCGGAATGTGGCGTTGACGCTGCCGGTGAATCGCTCCACGCTCTGGGACACGAAGATATCGAACGCCTGCGACGGCGTCAGGAAGCCGTAGCCATGGTTGATGCTCGAGTCCGCGAAGCCCAGCAGGCCGCTCGACGCGATGCCGGCGGAGTTGTTGTCGTTCTGCGGCAGGCCCAGGTCGCTCGACACGTACCCGACATTGACGCCGAGGTCCAGCAGGCGGCTCGCCTGGTGTCGCAGGTTGGCTCGCAGGCTGACGTTCCGGAGATCGTTCGGGCGGTACACACCCTTTTCCCGCTCGAAATCACCCGACGTGAAGAACGTGGTCTGGTCGTTCCCGCCGGACGCGCTCAGGCCGTAGTGCTGGCGGCTGCCGGTCTGGAACGGGCTGTAGACCTCGAGGGGGTTGAAGGACTTCACCGCGTTGATCGTGCAAATCGTGTCGACCGCGGCGATGTAGAGGGGACACGGATCCCCGGGCGTGAAACCGGCGCCCACGGAATCGCCGACGGTCGTGAAATTGGCCGGCCAGGCGGTGATCTCGTTGACGGAACCGCCCTCCACGAACGCCGTCCACCGCGTGGGCCCAGGCCGACCGCGCTTGGTGCGGATTTGTATGACGCCATTCACGGCATCGGTGCCGTACAGCGCCGCCGCAGACGGGCCTTTCACGACTTCGATCGACTCGATCTCGTCAGGGTTCAGGTCGTTGAGACGCGACGGGGCCTGACCACCGATGCCGATGGAGCTCGCGCGCAGCACGCCCGTCGCCCCGTTGTCCACGCGGATACCGTCGACGATCACGATGGGCTCATTAGTGAGCGAGAGGCTGCTCGAGCCGCGGATGCGCACGCGGCTGCCGGTACCCGTTGTACCGCCCGACGACAGCACCTGGACTCCCGGCACGCGGGAGTTGAGGAGATCGGCGACGTTGGTCGGCGCCGCTTGCTCCACGGTCTTGGCGGCATCGATAGTGGGGATCGAGTTTCCGAGTTCCCGTTTCAGCTGCTCGGCGCCGGTACCGGTCACGACCACGACATCGAGGGGTACCGCTGCCGGCGCAAGAGAAAAGTCGAGGGTCGGGGCTTCGCCCGCCCCCACCGTTACCGGCTGCGTCGCGGTGGCGTAGCCGATGAGTCGGACCTGCACATCGTGGCGACCGACGGGCACACGGGTGATGGCGTAGCGGCCTTCGCGGCTGGTGAGACTCTGCAGGTTTGTGCCGATGATCAGAACCTGCGCCCCGCTCACCGGCTGCTGGTTCGATTTGTCCGTCACTTGGCCGGCCACGCTGCCCTGCTGGGCGGCGCTCGCGCGCGCGACACCGACCAGCAACGCGCCAAACCCCAGGAACGCGAGTAGCGTCCGACGGTTGGAACTGTGCATAGATCCTCTCTTCGAGGGAGCTCTGGAACGCATGACCCAAGAATCGAGGCCCCGCCGGGGTCTCGCGGCGGGGCGGATCAGCTGTTGTGACGATCGAATGCCGCACCCGTGCCCAACGGCTTGGGCGAACACGAACGGTGCGATGTGGCACGCGCGCTACATTCTCGAACGCGCGCTCCACATGGGGATTATTGTGCGGCGCGAACTGGAGACCCGCAAGAGCCTAACACAAGCGCGGTTTCGAGAAATCCGCGCCCGCGTCGGCCGGTTTTGTCAGGAAACGGTCATGACCGTGCAGCCTGTTCCGAGTGAGACGGCGGACAGGCGAGGCCAACGTGGGTCAGACGAGTGGCGAAGGAGGGGCGATCCGCGCGTTACCGGGACGGGGGGCCGGGGCCGATGGGCGACGTTACCCCACCGGTGCCCCTGACGTTGAGATCGAAGGTGCTGGTCAAGGCCACGAAGGCCGTCGCGCCGACCACCAAGAGCAGCAGGCTACGACCCTTCGCGAAACGACGCAGGTCGACTCGGGCGATCGAGCCGTACGGCAGGGTCACCGTCTCCCCGCGCCACGCCAACTCATCTCCGCGACGCAGTCCGACCGACTGGACCGACAACGTCATTGCCTCCTGCCGGTCGTCCAGCAACCTGCCGCGGACGACGCCGGCGTCAGGGCCTAGCTGGCCACTGACCTGCGCGCTCCCCGACTCAGTCAGCGTCGCCGCGACATACGTGCCGGGCAATGGGGTCGCGGTGGTCAGCGGGACGTAGCTGTGGCAGCCGACGAGCAGTGGGCTGAGCGCGACAGCGAGGCGCGCGCGCATCTACTTTACCACCCCACCGCCGCCGGGCCCGGGCACCGAACCGCCGCGGAGCCCTCCCTTGAAGATGTCCCACGCGGCGACTGAGCCTCCCAAGAGCGCAGCGCCGAGGAGCAGGGTGCGCCCCAGCGAGAACCTCCTCTGCTGAAAGTCCTGGATCGCGAGGCGCGGGACGCGTACCCGCTCTCCCCGCCAGGACTGCTCCTGTCCGTAGCGATCCGTCACCGACGTCACCGACAGCACGACATTCGTGTTTTCCGCGCTGACGACATACCCACGCACACTCATGACACTGGGGCCGACATACCGGGCGAGGGTGTCGGACCCGTACCCGGTCAGCTCCGCCGCAACCCGGGTCCCCACCTGAGGCTCGGTCGTGCGCAACGGCTCGTAGAAATAGCATCCCGCCAGCAATCCGCAGGCGACCACTGCAAAAATCCGGTCCATAGCGTATAACCCTAGCGATTCCGACCAGCCGGTTTCACGACGGCACTCGTCGTGAGCCCAACACCCACGTAGGGAGCGAGCGCAATCGCCGCTCACCCCCTACGCCGGCTCATTCTGTTGCCTCCCGAGTCCTGCTAGCAGGGGTTCGGATCGTTGGGGTTTCTGAATCCTCCCGTGAAACCGGGATTAGTGACGGGATTACCGCCATTGACGTTCTGGACATTCCGGTCCGGCACGTTGGGATTCGCATTCTGCTCTGTCGTCCCGTAATACAGCCGGCCAGGCACTTTGTTGGAAAACGTGGCGGTCGGGTACGCTGTAATGGCGGGATAGCACGACCGCTTGTAATCGTTCCAGACCTCGATGTTCTGATACATCGCGATGTACTTCTCTTCCATGATGTCGTTGATCGAGGTGATCACCTTGGGTCCCAGCGCTGGGAATCCAGGCGTGGTTGGAGTAGCCGGAGTAGCTGGAACCGATGCCCGCGCGTTGTTGAAGCGCGTCTGGGCGAAGGCGGTCTGACCCAACCGATAGTATGCCTCCGCGAGAATCAGCTCGTTCTCGATGTAGGTCACGATCGGCTGGGAGAAGGTCCCGACATTGCGCGTACCGGTCAACGCAGACACCCCGGCCGTCGACCTAGCGCCAACGGGATCTTGCCCGCCGTAGGGCGGGCCGATGTTCTTCCACGTAATGGTGCCGTCAGTCGTCGTCGCGCCGCTCACCGACGCCCACACGGGCTCAGAGCTGCCCGAGGTGCCGGCGTTCTGCGCCTGCTGAGCGTTGAGGTTCGCGTCGAGAACTATTGTGTTTAGGGCGTACGCCTTGCTCGGTTGCCACCGCACCGCGCTCACACCAAAGTACTGCGGAAGCCGGGGGTCATTGCGAGCGACCATGACATCGGCGAGCGCCCGACCCGTGACGACATAGCGACCAAACCCCGAGCGGGCGTAGAACTGGTACCACAGGTTATCCTCGCCGGGTTGGCTCGTGTGCTTGGACTTGAAGTCATTCGCCGGGGAGCTGATGCCCAGGAGCGCGTTGGTGACCGCGTTATTCAGAGCGGTATTGTCGAACCCAGTCGCCGTCTCCGCGGTGTGCATGTACAGCCGCGCCTTCAGCGTGTGCGCCGCCTCGATCCACTTCGAGGTGTTTCCGCCGTACACCAGATCGTGACTGGCGACGGGGCCGGGGCCTGTTCCCCCGAGGTTGGTGATGGCCTGGTCGAGTAGCGCCTGCAGATCGCTGTAGACCTGGGCCTGGGGGTCGAGCTTGGGCGTGGTCTGAACGATGGCCTCCCGGTAGGGAACGTCACCGTAGATGTCCGCCGCCACAGCCATCGTCAGCGCCTCCCACACCTGCACGATCCCCAGGAATTGCTGATTACCCGCGGCGGTCTCGAGGGCCTCGATCTTCTTGATGTCCACCAGGCCACCGCCCTCGTAGATGGAGGAAAACGCGGCGCTGGGGGTATCTTCGCTCGCGATGTTGTACTTCTCGAGCGTCGACAGGAAGTTGCTGGTGCCGGTGCACTGCTGAATCCACATGCACCCGATCAGCGCAATGATGCCCTCCTGCTGAGCGAATTGCCCCGCCTGCACCCCGATGTAGAGCTGATCCGCCGTGGCCGCCACGGGGTTGTTCGGGTCGGCCTTCACGTTGTCCGACGACAGGAAGTTGTTGCACCCGCTCGTCCCGAGCACCGCCAAGGACGCCGCGAGACAGAACGTCATGATTCTGCGCATAGAGTCACGCCTCCTTGGCGCTAGTGGTTGAGGGTCAGGGAGAACACGAACGACCGGGTCTGCGGCATGTTGAAGTAGTCCCTGCCGCGGGTGGCCGTGACGGATCCGCCGAGGTTCGTCTCGGGATCGTAGCCCGTGTAGTTGGTCCAGGTGTGCAGATTGCGCCCGGACACGCGCACCTCGACGGAGCTGAACCCGAGGGTCCGTTGCACCCAGGGTTCGTCGAAGGTGTAGCCCACGGTGATCTCGCGCAGCTTGACGAAGCCGCCGTCCTCGATGAACTGCTCCGGGGTACCGCCGAACAGCCCACCGATCCCGGAGCCGACCGCCGCGCCCTCGTACCAGTTCTGTCCGATCGGAATCGGTGTGCCGGCGCCGGGACCCACCACCGGGCCCGGCAGCGGGGAATCGGGAGCACCGATCACGTGCATGTTGCCGGTGCAAATGGAGTTTCCATTGACGTCGAAGGCGGAGCAATCTGCTCGCACCTCGGTGTCCTTGTGGGTCCCATAGGAATACAGCGCCGCCTTGGTGCCGTTGGCGATCTGACCGCCGTGCTTGATGTCGAGCAGTCCGCTCACCTGAAGCTTCCGGTAATGGAACGAGCTCCGGACGCTGCCGGTCCAGCGTGGGTTCGGGTTGCCGATGACGCGCTGCGTGTTGTCGAGGACGGGCTCGCCGTTCGTGTCGATGAAATAGGCGCCCTGGGGAGCTCCGCCGCACGGATGGGCTGCATCGTTCGCGGCATGGATGTCCAGGTCATAACCTGCAACGACCGCGTCCATCCCGGCGGGGCTGAGCCCGCAGCGGGCGAGGCCCACGTCGTAGAACACCCCGACTTCCTGACCCGCGATGACCGCGGCCCGGGGCGAGGTGAAGTTGGGGTCGAGGTACACGAACTTCGGACCGCCCAGGTCGACCACCAGGCTGCGATTCTGGGCCCATTGGAAGCCGACATCCCAACCCAGCTCGGAGGTCTGGATGGGCCGGACGTTGAGGGAGAGTTCGTAACCCCGGTTGCGGAACGTCGCGGAGTTCCTCGCCTCACGCTCGTAACCCGTCGACGGCGCCAGCGGCGTGAGGAGAATCACGTCGTAGGTCTTCGCGTTGTAATAAGTGAAGTTCAGGTCCGCTTTGTCGCGGAACAGGCCCAGGTCAAAGCCGGTTTCGAACTCTTTGGTCCGCTCGGGCCGGAGGGTGTTCGCCCCCTTGACGATGCTCGAGGCGAGACCGCCGAACCCCGATTGGACGGGGTTGGCCCCCATGCCCTGGGTATACCCACCGATCGGGGTAATGCCGGAGAATACCGTGGACATGAGGTAGGGATCGGGTTCCTGACCCGCCTCGCCGTACGAGGCCCGCAGCTTGCCGTAGCTCAAGACCGGCCGCTCACCGATTTTCTTCGTGAACTCCCACGCTACGCTGCCCTTCGGGAACCAGCTGCGGAGGTGGTTCTGGTCGAACGTCGAGGAGCCGTCGTTCCGCACCGCGGCGGTCACGAACACCTGGTTGTACATATCGAACGTCGCCTGACCGAAGTAAGACGCGTCGTGCACCACGGTCTCGGCATCGATCGGGACGTCGCGGGTGACGGTGTTGCTGAGTTTGAACGGCACGGGCGCGATGAGCGTGCGACCCACGTTGGCCAGCTGACGCACGTTGCGGGTGTTCAGGTTCTGGCCGAGCGTCAGCGTGCCGCTCAAGTCCGAGCTGAACGTGTGAGTGGCCGTCGCGGTCAGATTGTGGTCGATTTGATAGTTGATCAGCTTGCCCTCGGTCACCCGCCCGGCGGGCGCCGGCGCCGTGGACATTTGGGGCAGGCCCTCCAACCGCTCATCGTTCGCGTAGTCGGCGCCCAGCGTGTAGTTCACCTTGAGCCAGTCGATGGGCACGAACTCGGCCGTCACGTTGCCAAACACCCGGCCGACCTGCGACGTGTTCTCGTTCACGAACAGTGAGTACAGCGGATTGTCCCACCCACGGTCCGCGATCTGGTCGTCGGGCGCCACCGGATTCTGGAACCGGAAAGTCTGGTGCTGCCCGTTCGCCGCGAGGTACGGCGAGTTGTTCCAATCCGGGGGCGAGCGCAGCAGGCCCAGCTGGATGCCGTTGGTTTGATTGCCGCGCTGGAGGTAACGGCCGCGCGTATCGACGTAGGAGATGTTGGCACCGAGCTTGAGCTGGTCGGTCATCCGGTGCGAACCGTTAAAGCGGACGGTGGACCGCTCGTTCAAGTTATTGGGGCCCTCGAAGATCCCACGATCGCGCAGATAGGACCCCGACAGGAAGAACGTCGTGCGGTCGTTGCCGCCCGACACCGTCAACGTGTTATCGGACGTGTAGCCGGTGACGTACACCTCGTTGGCATGGTCGTACGTCGTCTGGCCCGCGAGACTGGGACCCCAGCTGGTCCGGCAGAAAAAATTCCCCACGCCGGCAGAGCGGTTGCAGCCGACGCCGCCGAGGTTGGGGTCGCTCGGCGTATAGCCGAGAGAACCCTGACCCCACGAGCGCTGGAGCGGGTAGTCGTGGTTGAGGTCGTTGGAGGAGATCGAGCTGCGGATCGTGTAGTGCGTGGGCCCAGGTTTACCGTGCTTGGTCGTGATCATCACGACGCCCTGGCCCGCCCGCGACCCATAGATGGCCGCGGCCGCCGCCCCCTTCAAGATCTCGACTGATTCGATGTCGGCAGGATTGATGTCAGCCGCCCGGTTGGTCTGCGTGGTCCCCTCGATCGCGCCCGAGGTCAGACCGTCGACCGGGTTGAAGTCGGTGGTCGAGAAGCTGGTGTTGTCGATCGGCACGCCGTCGACGACGAACAGCGGCTGGGAGCTGCCGGAGTTCGGCAGCCCGACCGTGCGCGAGCCACGGATCGTGATGTAGGACCCGGAGCCCGGCTCGCCGCTCGACGCCGTCACGATGACGTTGGGCGCCTTCCCCGCCAGCGCCTCGACCGTGTTCCACTCGTTGGCGCGCTCGATCAGATCCGCGCTGACGCTGTTGCGCACATTGCCGAGCTGCTCCACCGGCATCGAGGTGCCGGCGCCGGTCACGACGACCTCGCCGAGCTGCAGCGGGTTCGCCGCGAGGGTGAAGTCACGCGTCACGCCGCCGGCGGTGAGCGTGACCTGGACGGTCTGCGACTTGTAGCCGAGCCGCCGCGCCACCAATGTCACCGTCTGCCCCGAGGCCCGCGCCCCCGGCACGAGAATGGCGTACCGGCCATCCTCCCTGCTCAGGGCGCCCAACCCCATGGTCGGAATCGCGAGCTCGACCTGCCCGAGCGGCAGGCCGGCATCGCTCGTGACTTTGCCGGTGATAGTGACCGGCTCCTGCGCGGCGAGCCCCGTACTGCCGTACGGGGCGAGCAGGGCCGGTAGCGCGAGGAACGCGCTGAGGATGATGGGTACAACCCGACTTCGCACGAATTGCATGTCCCCTCCGATGGAAAGTGTGACACCAACGACCGGCACGCCCACGCGGGCGTTCCGGCTCGAGCGCAGACTACACGACTCCCACTGAAGACGCGCGCACGACGACGGCGGGAACAGCGGAAGGCGCGCGGTTGACCGTGACCTAACAGCGTCACGGCTAGGAACACCTATATCACCGATTGGCGGCGCCCGCTAGAGCGGGGTGGAGGTGCCTGTCGTCACAACCTGGAACGTGCGCTTCTTTCGGGTCACACCCCTCGGTGGTAGCTTCGCGTCCATGGCTCGCACCGGCAGTCTCGCACCTGCGGCCTTCGCTGTCCTGCTCGTCGCCGGTTCAGCCTGCTTCCTTTTCAACCGCGGCAAATCCGGTCAGGGAGCGGCGGCTTCTCCCGAAGGCGAGGTCGCGCTCAGCGTCACCAATCACAATTTCCTCGACGTGGTCATCTACGTGCTGCACGACGGGCAGCAAACGCGGGTCGGGACCGTGACCGGGTCGTCATCACAGGTGTTCTACCTGCGCGCCCGACTGATCGGGATGGGCCGCGAGATCCGGCTGCTCGGCCATCCCATCGGCGGCCAGGACCTCGCCCGCACTGAAACGATCGTCGTCCAGCCCGGCCAGTATATCGAATGGACGCTCGAAACCGATCTGCGCCGCTCGAGCGTCGGCGTGTACTAGCATCGTCGCGCGTCCCCTGGCTGCGCGGCACCGCCGGGCTTAGCGTTAGTTTACTGTCTATGATCCGACCCGCTCTCGCGTTGCTGTGTGCCGCCGCACTCGGCGCCTGTGGCAACCTCGGTGAGGTCCGCACCGGAGGATACCTCGGCGTGACGCCGCTCCTCGATTCGTTGTTCGTCGGGGAGCAAGAGCCACCACACCAAGTCACGTTTATCGACGTCCACGGCAACCCCGCCCCAACGGGGACCGTCGTCTGGAGCAGCGTCGACAATTCTATCGCGGAGATCGACGCGACCGGCCGGGTCACCGCCCGGAAGCGCGGCGCCGTGTTGATCCTCGCGCAAGCCCAAGGGCTCACGGCCGGCGCGCTAGTCGTCGTGTCGGACCCGCTCGACATCACGTTGCTGCTCGACACCGTGTACGTCATGCCGAACGACACCCTCACCGTGCCGGTCGTCGTGCTCAAGCAGAGCGGTCCTCCAGCCGTGGTGTCGTTCGAGGCACCGGCCAATCCGGCGTTCACCATCGATGCGAGCGGGAAGATCCAGGCCATCACAGCCGGAGGGCCGTTTCGCTACATCGTCCACGCGGACGCGCTCGCCGACACGGGGGCGGTGGAGGTCGTGAGCCTGACCGATACGACGGGAGGCAAGTTTTTCTACTCGGTGCGCGGCACGGCGATTTCGCACGTCGGGGGCACAGTGCAGGCCATCAATTACGCCGCGGACAACGGGGGGCAGGCGTTTCAACTGCGCGCGACCTACCCTTCAGCCGCCTCCCCGACCCAAATCGTCCAGATCATCCTCCCCAACGCCCTGACGGTGCCCGATCTATACGTGATCGATTCGCTGAATCCGGGCGAGGACGTCGCCTCGTCGGTCGCACCGCCGGCGATCTGCAGCCCGCCGCGTCCCTGGGCGTACTGGGCGGCCCGGGCTGCGGGGATCTTCGCCTACTCGAGCCGGGGCGGCGAGCTCGGCATCACCCAGATCGTGCCCGTCACGGACGGCCAGGCGATCAGTGGCCACTTCACGTACTCGGCGCAGCGGACCGACTATTACACCGACCCCCTGGCACTGTTGTCGATCCACGGGAGCTTCGTGGCGCCGCTCGTGGCGAGCACGATCGTTTGTCGCTAACTAGGGCCGGCGAATCGTGATCTCCCGCTGGCCGGGGAGGAGCGACGCGACGCTCTCGCTGCCTCCCGGCCACCGGACCCAGACGGCGACCGGCCGCTTCCCCTCCTCCAGCCCGAGCACCTGGACGGCCCCATCCTCGGACCAATAGCCCGAGCCGCCGTGAATTTCTCGCGCTGGACCGCGTGATCCCTCGTACACCAGCCGCACCACCGCTCCGATCGCGTGCGGGTTGAGCGGCCCGCCCGCCAGGCGCACCCGCACGCCCGGCCTGGCGTGTTCGTTGTGATACAGCTTGGTCTCGGCCCCATTCTGCGACACGGCGAGATCGGTCCGCCCATCCCCGTCGTAGTCCGCGAAGGCCGCGCCGCGCTGATCGCCGTACACCATGATCCCGGAGACCTGGCCGGGCACGGGCTCGAGCGTGCCATCGCCCTTGCCGCGCAGCAACAGTCCGCGACCGGCATCGTAGCGGGGGGTCCCGGTCTCCGTCGGGAAAAAGTTCTGCGCGAGGAACACGTCCTCATGGCCGTCGCCGTCGAAGTCGGCGACCCCTGCGTAGAACGCGGGCGCGAACTGCGCTTCGACGGGGAGCGGAACGGCCTCGAGACTCCCCCCGCGATTAAAGAAGACCTGATGGTCCAGCGTCGCGGTCTCGAGCCGCCGGGCGCGCTCCATACCCGGGCCCAGGACGGCCGGCAGTGTGGCATTCGCGTACGCGGTGAACGTGCGCGTGCCGATGCGCCCCGGTAGTGCGGTCAGCAACCGGCCGAGCGACGTGAGCGGTGCGATCCCGTGCAGCCGGTCGTCGTACTGCGCCTCGATCATGTCCCAGCGGTGGGACCCCGCAAAGTCGCCGTAGTAAAGCAGAAGGGGATGGGCCGCGTCGACGTGGTACGCCGTGTTCCGACCCCAGCTCGTGGCAACCACGTCGAGGCGACCGTCCCCGTCGAGGTCGCCGGTCGTCACCCCGGTCCAGCGGCCGACGACCCGGTCCAATCCCCACTCGGCCGTGGCATCGCGGAAGCGACCGTGGTTGTTCATGAACAGCTTGAGGGACCCCCACTCGGGCGCCAGGATCAGATCGGGCCAGCCGTCGCCGTTCAAGTCCGAAAACACCGCCCCGGATATCAGGCCGACGCTTTTGAAGAGGTCGCTGTTGGCCTCGTCCAAGACAAACCGCCCGCCTTCGTTCCGGAAGAGCCGCGACCCCACGGCGCCGGGATACGCACCCGGCGCCACCCGTCCCCCGGCGAATAGGTCCAGGTCGCCGTCTCCGTCCACGTCCGCCACCGCCAACGGCCCCACGCTCGCGACATCCCCCGGCACCAGCGGCGTCACGCGGCCGGTGGCCGCGGCAATCTGCAGCACCGAGGGCACGGCCGCGGCTTCGGCGGGCGTATGCGCCTCGTAGTTGGACTGCCCCACTAGCAACGCGGTCGCGCCCTTGCCGTCCGGCAACGGTATGACGGCCGTCTCGTCGTATGGGGCAGGACCGAGGTGGAGGTCGACGCGGGTGAAGCGCCCGTGGTCGTTTCGATAATAGGCCAGGCTGCCGCCCCGTCCCGACGTGATCAGCAGATCCTCGGCGCCGTCGCCGTCCACGTCGTACCACGTAATGCCCGGCCCGAGCTGGCTCAACGCCTGCGGAAGCAGGGGCTGACGCGCCCAATCATTGAAGGGTGTCTCGACGTGACGGTGGCCGAGCCGCGCCGTCACGTCACGGAACCAAGGGACCGGGCTTACGCCCGGGGTCAGCCGTGCCGGCTGGCCGGGGCGCCCCGAGCTTGGGGGACGGGGTGGTTCCTGAATCTCGTATTCGCGATTCGGCTTCACGCCTCGCACCACCGAGCGTCCGCCTCTGCGCCAGTCGACCTCGATGGCGAGGTCCTGGGACTTAACGGCGGCGAACGTGTAGAGGGGGTCCGATCCCGACAGGTACGTCCCGCCGAGCACGACCTCCTTTTGCTGCACCGGGACCGGCCCCCCGAGCAGGCGAATCTTCGAGCCGGCGCCGGCGGTGTTTGGTGGTGTACCGCGCAGCCGCACGGCCACGCGTGGGCCGCTCGCGACGTTGCGGAATACGGCGGCGGGCGAGCCGAGCCGGTTGACCACCACGTCCAAGGCCCCGTCGCCGTCCAGGTCGGCCGTCGCCATCCCGTGCGAGATGGCGTCCGTGGCGGCGAAGCCCCAGCGCTCGCCGACGTCGCTGAACGTCAGGTCGCCGTTGTTGCGGAACGCGACGTTCTTTACGGCCAGTTTCGGAAACAGTGCCAGCTCCCGGCGCCACTCGGTCGCCGCGAACGTGACCCGAATCCGCTCCCAGGTATCCGCGTCCATCACGTCCCACAGGTGCCCGGTGGTGGCGAGCACGTCCTCGTAGCCATCCAGGTCCACGTCCAGGAACAGCACGTCCCAGGTCCAGTCGGAGGCCTCGATTCCGGCGTAGCCGGCGATTTGCGCGAAGGTTCCGTCGCCCCGGTTCCAGAGCAGCGTGTTGCGCTGCCACTGGGGCCGGTCGTCGATCTGCCCGATCAGCTTGGGCAGGGGCGTGTGGGTGGGTATTTGGCTCTTGCGGCGCGGGCCGCGGCCCAGCATGTCCACGACGAGGATGTCGACGTTCCCGTCGCGGTCCACGTCGGAGAAGTCCACCGCCATCGAGGAGTTGCTGGTGTTGCGGACCGCAAGGCGGGGCACGGCGCGGAAGGTTCCGCGGCCGTCGTTCAGCCAGAACAGGTCCGGGTCTTCGAAGTCGTTGCACACGTACAGGTCCGGCGCGCCGTCGCCGTCGATGTCGGTGAACTTGGCGGACAGGCCGAAGTATTCCGGAGCCGCGGCGAGCGGCTTGCCCGACTCGTCGCGGAAGCGACCCGAGCTCCAGGGCACGAGGGTGAAGTGCCCGGTGCCGTCGTTCAGGTAGAAGCCGTCCGGGTCCGCCCGCTGCTGCATCGAGACCATGCCGTGCTCGGGCCGGTCCACGACTCGGTAGTCCTTGCGAAACTTGGGGACGACCTCGAAGCGGTCGCCCACCTTCCGGACCACCCGATCGAACGCCCGCTCCTGCGGCGAATAGACGTCCATGGCGGACCGCGCCTTGTAGTTCGCCACGTACAGGTCGAGGTGGCCGTCGCCATCTACGTCGGTCAGCGTCATGGTCATGCTGCCGCTGGGCGCGCCGAGCCCGGCTTGCGCGGTCCGCTCGGTGAACACGCCGTGCCCATTGTTGACGAACAACGCCACGCCCCCGCCGAGCGTGCTGACGAGCAAGTCCAGGTCGCCGTCGCCGTCGACGTCGGCGAAGACGGCGCCGGTCGAGAGGCGCCCCGCCATCGCGACGCCCGCCTGGGCCGTGATGTCCTGGAAGCGCCAGTCGCCCAGATTGCGGTACAGGGCGTTCGCGCCCTGGTTGCTCGTCAGGTAAATGTCGGGAAGCCCGTCTCCATCCACGTCGCCCAGGGCGACCCCGCCGCCTTGCGCCAGGTGGCGGTTCCGGAGGGCGCTGTCGAGGGTAACGGAATTGGTGAATCGAATCCCGGTCCTGGATGGAGGCAGCTCGACAAAGCCCGGCCCGCCGCTGCGGGGCACATCGAGCTTATGCCAGCGAGCTCCGGCCTCTTCGTGCCAGACTGGTGGGGACGCCGCACGGCGGCACGCCCCGCCGAACAGCACCAGCGCGAGCCCCGCTCCAGCCAGGGCACGGCACACCCCCGCAAAACCAACAGGCGCGCCGAGCAGCGACGCGCCTGTTGGCGTCGAGGTGCGACTGCGGAGCTGCGCTACTGGCGTCTCACGCCTGCGCGCCGTTGCTGCTGCGTGGCCTGCCAGCGACGCTCCATGTCTGCCCACACCTGCGGTGCGTTCGTGACCAGCGCCCTGACGATGCTCGCCGGCACGCTCGCTGAGGCGGTGCTGCTGGGCGGATTGCTCGCCCCGCCCCACGTATAGAGCCCCAGCCCCAGCACACCCAGCTCCTTCGCCGGGACCGGCATCTCGTGCGGGGTGAGCGGCTCGAGCTTATCGATCCGCCGCTGGTTGTAGAACGGGGCCGTGTTCGACCCGATCAGCTCTACATCCTGCTCGTACTGCAGCTCTGCGAGCAGGTTCGGGTCACCCGCGGTCGCCGGTAAGAACGTCGGCTTGGACAGGCTCGCGCGACCCCGACCAACCCGCGTGTTGTTAATGAGCTGGGCGGCCTTCACGAGATCCGGTGTGGGACCACGGATCAAGGCCTCCGCCCATAGCAAATCGTTTTCGGCCGCCAACACCACCGGGGCATCCTTGTCGCCGGGGTTGGTGGAGCCCTGTGGATTGTCGCCGCATCCGGCCAGGCTGTCATAGCGGATCTGCCCGACCGCGCTCTGGTGCCACGCGCCGCGTGACGTGTTCTGAATCTCTGCGTCGAAGCTCCAGATGAAGTCTGTGCCGCCGGTGCACCCTACGGGTTTGGCGCAGTTCGTGTCCGGATAAGCCTCGATAACATCCGCGTAATCCGGAGGCCCGCGAAACGTGCCGTCACCCAGGCGGTTATCGGGCGACCTAGGCGCCGAGTTGGTGAGGACGTCCCACGGGTCGGGCTGTGTCCCCGCATCGAGCAGGTGCGCCACGCGGGTGTGGACCCGCATGTCAGTGTAGTCATTGGTCCAGACCTTCAGGAAGTCGCACCAGTTGACGCATGCGTCTTGATGGAAGATCCAGTCGAACGCGGTCCCAGAGCTGATGCCGTTCTGGGCGTAGTTCTTCACGCGGGTCCAGTCCACTACGCCACCCGCCGAGACATCGGCGTTCTCCGCCCCGTCGCGTGCGAAGTAGGCCAGCGTGCGCGCCGCCATCGTGTTGGCGATCTGGGCGATCTTCCCGTTGTCATACGAAACGCCCGGCTCCCCGAAGAAGTCTCCAGGGATGGTAATAGGGACGGTGAAAAGCGGGTCCTTCGCCAGCGCGATGACTTCGTCGAACCTGGCCAGCGCGAAGTCTCGCACCTCGGTCCGCGTCGAGAACGTTAGGGCGCGAACGACGGCCGGGTCGCTGACGTCGGTGGTGTAGTCGACGATGAAGGCCTTGTCGTAATTCAGCGCGAGGGTGCTGAACGACAACGCCTGCACCAGCACGGCCATGGTCTCCACCATTTTGGTCGTTGCAGCGTCCTCGATCGTGAGACCGTTCGTCCGAATGGCGGTGAGGACGGCATTGGCCGATGATAGAGACGAGTAGCTCCCGTACCACAACGGCTCGATCTGCGTCCGTTGCGCCGAGCCGGGGTTGTTCTGCCACTCGACGCGCGGATAGATGGCGCCCAGGTCCTCGGTGCCGCACGTACCGCGCGTGGCGGTGGTGTACACATCCCAATTGGCGTTGGTGCAGCCGGTGTAGAACCGGATGTTGTAGTTGTTCCACGCCGCCACGTGACTCCGCGCCATGACCGCCATAGTGAGAGCCGGATACTGGTCCTGCCCCAGGCCGCCCTGCGACGTGAGGTACCAGGTCCGCATGGCGCCGAACGCGATGGACTTCACCGTGCCCGGGTCCTGCAACGCATCAGTCTTGGAGTGCGGCGCGTTCGGGTTGACGACGTTCAGCGAATCGCATGCAGCCGCGAGGATCAGGGCCGTACAGAGGCCCACGGCCCGCGGCGCGCTCTTGATCAGGCTCATAATAGTCGAGCTCCTGAGAAGGTTGGTCCGCGGGGTCAAAAGTTGATCTCCGCAAAGCCGGTGAAGGTCCGGAAGTTGGGGTACGAGAAGCCGTCAAACCGGAACGAGTAGGGATCGCCCGACAGGCCGGCCACTTCCGGATCGTAACCGGAGTACTTGGTGAACGTGAACAGGTTGCGCCCGATCACGCCCAACCGAAGGCTGCTCATTCCGAGACCAAGCCTCTCCAGCGCGCTGCGGCCGAACGTGTAGCTGACGTTGAGCTCCTTGATCTTCACGTATGTCCCCGACTCGACGAAGAAGTCGATGGGATTGATGCCATTATAGATAGCCTGATAGTAGTCGGTCGCCTTCTTGCCGGTGCTGTACGGGCAGTGCGGGTCGGTGTTCCCCGTGCAATCCACCGCAGGCTTGCCCGTCTGGTCGTAGACGCGGTCGCGATATTCGAAGAACGGCCACTGCCGCGTCCCGTTGTAGATGTTCCCACCCTGCACCCAGTCCACCAGGGCGTACGCCGCGAAGTTTTTGAACCGGAACGACGTCGTGAAGCTCGCGTTGAAGTCGGGGTTCACGTCGGCGATCTTGACGGCTGTGTTCCCCTGCGGGTCGACGTAGCCGATGAATCGCTCGCCGCGGGTGTGGTACAGGTTCTTGCGCACGACGTAGCCATCCTCGTTGATCGTCACGCTGTCCGGGCTCCACGTCTGGTTCGGGCCCGAAAGGGCCGCCTTGGCGGGATCGTCGTACAGGTCGGCGACGTTGCGCACGATGCGAGTCCCGTAAATCACGCCGAACGTCTCGCCCGGCGCGATCTTGAATATCTGGGTGACGTCCTGGCTGCCGGCGTAGTTCGGCCCCACGAGGAATGGCGCCGTGTTGAGCTGGGTGATCTTCTGGCGCGTCCGGTCCGCCGCGATGTTCAGCCGCCAGGACACGTCGGGTCGATCCATGAGGATCACGCCCAACGACAGCTCGTGCGTCTTCCCCAGCAAGGTGGCGGCGTTCTGCCACTGGCCGTTCTGGAACCCCGTGGCGGCCGAGAGCGGCACCAGCAGGATCTGATCCTTGGTCTCCTTGCGGGAGAAGGAGTACTCCAGCGAGAAGCGGTTGAGGAAGTCGATGTTGGTCCCGACCTCGGTCTCAGCCGAGCGTGCGGGCTTGAGGTTCCGGTTGCCGAGCGTGATCGGCACGGGGACACCGCCGACGATCTCGTACGTTTCGTACTGGGCATCGAAGGTGGGGCGGAGGCCGGCGGTGCCGTACGAAGCGCGCAGCTTCAGCTCATCGATGCCGTTGATGTGGAAGTCCTGCGACAGGCGATACGCCCCCGACACCCGGTAGTACGTCTGCCAGCGGCTGTCGGCGCCGAACAGCGACGACCCATCCCACCGCACCAGGCCGTCCAGCAGGTAGCGATCCCGGATGTCCAAGCCGGAAACCACGTAGTAATTCTTGTTCCGGATCGTGATGTCGCGGGAGCCGGGCGAGAGCGTGGACCGCGAAACCGCCTGGAACTCAGGGGTCTTGAGGACCAGAAATCCAATGCCGGTGTCCGCGAACACCCGCTTGGTCTGATCTTCATACACGTACGCGGCCTTTGTAGTGTTGCGCACGTTCCAGCTTCCCAGCTGGAAGGTCCGCACGCTCGTGAGGGTCGCACCCGTGTTGAACGACCGGCCGCCGCTGTCGATCTTCACGATATTGCCGCTGGTCGGCCTGCCGCGCGCGTTCAGGAAGTTCTTCGGCACCACGTCCGTGTAGTTGGACGTCTCCTGGTCGTAGTTGTAGTTCCCCTCGAGCGACAGCCAGTCGAACAGCCGGTAGGTGGCCCGCCCGTAGCCGGTGAAGCGCGAGCGATCGGTGTTGATCTCCTCGTGGGCCAAGTTGTAGATCGGGTTCGCGGCGTTCGGCAACACGTGCGGGACCAGCGCCGCGTACGGCGTTCCGTCGGCGTTCGGCGCGAACAAGTTGATGTTCGGCTCGATGAACGTCACGGCGAAGAACGGCGCGCCGGGACCCTCAGCCACCTGATTGTTGTTCGACTTGCCGAAGAAGCCGCCCACCGACAGGTCGAACCGGGGCGTCAGCGCCTGATCGACGTTCACCCGGAAGTTCTGCCGGTTGTAGCCCCGCAAGAGGATCAACACGCCCTCCTGCTTCGTGTTCTCGAACGACACGTTGTAGTTGGTATTGCCGTGCCGCTGCCCGATCGAGATGTAGTTGGTGTAGAACGGACCGTGCGTCAGCAGCTGGGATTGCGCGTCGTAGACCGGCCGGCCAAACGCCGTGTAGGGATGGTCGGCGATGTGGTCGGGCTTGAGGCTGGGTTGCGACAACGGACCGATCAAATCGCCGGTCGCGGTGACGTAATCGCCGTTGTTAACCGTGTTACCTTTCGAGTCCGGGTACGACCCGATGGTGTCGATTCGGTAGGGGTTCGCCATCGCCCACTGAATCGCCTTGGGCCGCACCGACTGGCCGTACTCGTTCCGCACCGTCACCACCGTCCTCCCGTCAGGCGTCCGTTCACCGCGCTTGGTGAAGATCTGGATCACGCCGTTCGCCGCGTCAGAGCCGTACAGCGACGACGCCGCGGCCCCTTTCACGACCTCAACCCGGTCGATGTCTTGGGAGTTGATGTCCGCGAGGCCGTGTCGCGTGATCGTGCCGTCCACGATGATGAGCGGACCCGGAACGTCGGTGGAGCCGCACGGGGGCGAGTTGCACGCGGCGGGCGACGTCAACGCCGTGGCGGAGCGCAGCCGGATGTTCGGCTCACCGCCCGGCCCGCCGCTCCCGGTCAGCAGACGCACGCCCGCCACCTTCCCTTCCAGCGAGCCCAGCGCCGAAACGGCCGGTGCCTGCTGCAGCTGGGCCGCGTCGACGTGACCGACCGCAAAGGTGAGCTTCTTGGCCTCCGTCGCCTGCGCGACACCCGTGACCACCACCTCGTCGAGCGTCATCGGATCGAACTTCAACTCGAAGTCCGCCGCCTGATTGCCCGGTGTGAGCGTGACCTGCTTGGTCGCCGGCGAGTAGCCGATGCTGCGCGCGCGCAACGTTACCGTCTGGCCTTTGGTCCACTGGGGTGGGACCGTCATCGTGTACACACCCGCGACGGTGGTTGCCGCCGCCAGGCCGTACTGGTCGATCACGACGATCGCTCCGCCCAAGGCGTCCCCGCCTCGGCCCACGACCTTGCCTGTAATGACCGCGGATTGCGCGTCCGCGTCGCGGACGGCGGCCCCGAGCAGCACGAGCAGCCCCGCGGTGCAGAGAATTACGTTGAACAAACGACGCTTGTGCATGACGCCCCCTTCGGAAGAAGGTGAGCACGTAAGGAAAAGGATTTGAGCACACACCGGCTCCCAACGGCTCGGACTGAGGGCCGGACGGCTAAGTGTTTGTTATAGTGCACCTCGCGCACAAACTGCGCAAGAGTGCGCATCTGGCGGCAATGCCGCCCTGAAAGCGGCCATTTTGCTGGTCTTCCGGGCCTCCCGGGGGATGCCTATATTCGTGATCCCACCCCGCGGAACAGGCCGATGGCCCTGAAGTTGGCAGTGCTGGTGCTCGCCTTGTATCTGGGGCCCGCGGCGCTCGACGCCACTCCTACCTTGCAGGACAGCGCGGTTGGCCCCGACTCGAGTGCCATCCTGGGACGGCTCGTCGCCCGGGACTCACATGAGCCGATTCGGCGCGCCCGCGTGGGGCTGGACACGAAACTCACGACGACGACGGACTCGTCCGGGCACTTCACGTTCACCGGCCTTGCGCCCGGAACCCACACGCTCGAGATCAGCGCGGTCGGCTACGCCTCCGCGACTTTGCCTGTCGTGCTCGCACCCCGGCAGGTGCTCACCCACGAGTTCGAGCTCACCCTGCTCGCCTACCAGCTGCCGGAGGTCGTGGTGAAAGAGAAGGGGCTGAGGCGCTTCGCCGGCTTCGAGCGCCGTCGCCAAGCCGGCATGGGGTACTTTCTGACACGGGAGCAGATCGAGCGCCGCGATCCGGCCACGCTCGTCGACGTGCTGGTCATGGTGCGCGGGGTACAGCAGGTATGCCTGTCGAACGATTGCATCGCGAAGATGGTGCGGTCGCCCCCCGGCTGCTACCCGCAGTATTTCATCGACGGTATCGAGTCGACGGCGTATTTCGCTCGGCATACACCACCCCACGACGTCGAAGGGATCGAGATCTACCGTGGCTCGTCGGAGACACCAGGCGAGTTCGAAGGGAGCAACTCCGGCTGCGGCGTGATCGTCATCTGGACCAAGGCCGCTCCCTGAGGCTCGTTGTCGCCGCCCTGCTCGTGCTCGCCTCGTGCCGGTCGAGCCGTGGCGAACGCTCCGCCGCGACGGGCCCGGGGGGGCCGGGGGGGCCGGCGTGGCTGCGGGAGCGCGGCGCCGAGGAGGCCGTCCTGGCTGCACGGTCGGCGACGGTTCACGACTTCCAGTTCGCCGATCGGCGCGAGGCGAGCGGCATC